>ERZ1035041.302-NODE-302-length-25292-cov-24.099893_pt1 | contig 25292 bp, 22 predicted proteins | sample MGYA00520684_ERZ1035041 | MGnify/ENA primary metagenome ERZ1035041 (study PRJEB33766, sample SAMN09781699) | gut metagenome | biome: gut microbiome | host: Homo sapiens | place: Madagascar | study: EMG produced TPA metagenomics assembly of the PRJNA485056 data... | reverse complement strand
GATTTATAATTTATCCTGCACTATTATTTTTACTTCCAATTAAAACAAAATAAATCAATTTAGAATCTATCAGGCAAGAATAGATTCTTTTTGTTTGTCTCGTGTAGGTATAGTATCGTATTTTTATTGATAATATTAATTTGATTGTTTTGTAGGAATATAATAAATATGGATTTAAAAAATGATAAATGCTATCAAAGCAATATTTTAATAACATATGGATTATAGTTTGACTGGGCCTAGTCAAAGCCTATTAGAGATGACAGTCCGGCTTATTATTTGGTGAGACAGTTGAAAGAAATAATGCTAAAGATGTTGGTCCATTTTAATGACCTTTATTGAATATTCTAAGTAAGAAATTATTTGCTTAACTGGCAGATTTTTCATATTTTAAAGGTAAAAACATAGAATTAAATGGTGATTTTTATGAATAAATTATTCGCCATAATATTTATAGTGGCCCTATCATTTTTTGTTTTTACAAGAAGAAGTGCAGAGGCTTCTAATGCTTTACTTGAAATTCCGCTAGAAGGAATAAAATTAATTGTAAGCACATCGGCCGGTATTATGCTATTTTCAGGCCTCCTTAAGGTGGCAGATGATTCAGGGCTTATTAAATTATTAACGAGGTTTTTGAATAAGCCAATGAGTTTTTTATTTCCGACTCTTCAAGATAATGATATTGATTTAATATCTCTTAATTTAATTTGTAATTTTTTGGGAATAAATGGTGCTGCAACTACAGCTGGGCTAAAAACAATGGAATCTCTTTCTAAAAAAGAAGAATATAAGGCTATTATCACCTTTTTAACCCTAAATGCCTCAGGCTTTTGTTTGATTCCTCAAGGTATTATTTCAATAAGAGGAACTTATATAGATAATGCTTTTGATATAATTTTACCATCATTCCTATTAAGTATGTTTGCTTTTTTCACCACCATTGTTTTAAATAAGGTGCTTATTAAATATGATAAGTAAATATATTATTCCTACCCTTTTTATTATTGTTTTCACTATAAGTATTATAAAGAAAAACAACACCTATGAATCATTTATTGAAGGTATTAAGGATGGTTTTAAGAGTTCTTTAAGGATTGCACCTTCAATGCTTGCTATGTACATTTGTATTAATGCATTAAGACTTTCAGGCTTAATTGAATTCATTTTTAAAAGCACAAAAATACCGGCCGATTTGCTTGCACAGGCGGTAATTAGACCAATGTCAAGTCAAGCATCTTTAGCCTTTATGATTAAAATTTATAATGAATATGGTGCTTCATCTAAGCTTGCCTTTGTATCTAGTATTTTACAAGGCTCAACAGATGCCTCTCTTTATGTAATAAGCTTTTATATAGGTACCTTTAAAATAAAATCCTTGAATAAATGCTTTTTGATTGCAATAAGTGTAAATATTATAATTTTTGTTATATGTCTTATCATTTATCTCATACTATAAATGATAAGCTTTTTTTATTTAATCATTATTTGTAAATTGATTGTCTAAAGGGTTAAAAAATGTTATACTTTTTCCGAGGTGTTAATATGAAGGGTAAAATTCATTCATTTGAATCATTTGGTACTGTTGATGGACCAGGGATTCGTTATGTTATATTTTTTAAAGGCTGTCCTTTAAGATGCAAATACTGTCATAATCCAGATACGTGGAGTCAGGATGGTGCAGAAGAATGGGAAGCACAAGATATTGTTAATCAAGCAATGAAATATAAAGGCTATTGGGGAGATAAGGGAGGTGTAACTATTACTGGTGGTGAGCCTTTACTTCAACTGGATTTTGCAATCGAACTTTTGAGGTTGTTCCACGAGCAGGGTGTTAGAACTGCAGTTGATACGTCTGGTTATATCTTTGATCCTGAAGATCCTCAAAGTGTTAAAAAACATGAGGAACTTATTAAATACGCCGATTTATTTTTGCTAGATATTAAACATATAAATCGTGATGCTCACAAAGAATTAACTGGTGTTTATAATGACCATACACTTGCATTTGCTAAATGGTTATCTGAACATGATAAGCATATGTGGATTCGTCATGTACTTGTACCAGGAATTACAACTGATGACGAAGAACTTCACGAGCTTAAGGCATTTCTTGATACTTTAAAAACGGTTGATAAGGTAGAAGTACTTCCTTATCATACAATGGGTATTGTCAAATACGAAAAGCTTGGTATTCCTTATCGTTTAAAGGGTGTAGAACCACCTACTAAGGAGCAAGTTTTACACGCAAGAGAAATTTTAAAGGTGGTAAAATAATGATTACAGTAAAAAACTATAAAGAAGAACTAAAGGGAATTTGCGTAATTGAAATTTCCGGAAATTCATGTGCTAACTGCCTATCTTTAATGCCAATATTAAAAGAAATAATTGGCCAAAGAGATGATTGCCGCTTAGTTCACATTGAAGCTGATGAAAATACGCTTGACTTAATGGAATTGTTTGATGTGCAAACTGCACCTACAATTCTTTTAACAAAAGATGGTGAGATTAAAGCTCGCTGTAAAGGGTATCAGCCAGAAGAAATTCTTGAGCTTTGGCTGGATGCAAAGATTAATGAAATAAAATAGAAAAAAAAGTAATTTTTAAAGCATATTTCTTGACAAAATAATGCTAGTGTGTGATAATATTTGACGGAAAGTTAGAAAAATAATTTTTTATGACTATCCAATTAATAGTTAATAATTTTAAATTAAGAAAGAGGTTAATACTATGAACAAAGCATGGGAAGGTTTCACCCTTGGAAAATGGTCTAATGACGAAGTAAATACTCGTGATTTCATCCAAAGAAACTATACTCCTTATGAGGGAGATGCAAGCTTCTTAGCTCCAGCAACTGACGCTACTAAGAAACTATGGAATGAGGTTCTTGAATTAATGGCTCAAGAGCGTGCTAAAGGTGGAGTTCTTGATTGCGATATCGATATCGTTTCTCAAGTTAATTCACATAAGCCTGGCTATATTGATAAGGATCTTGAGAAGATTGTTGGTCTTCAAACAGATGCACCTTTAAAGAGAGCTTTAATGCCATTTGGTGGTATTAAGATGGCTGAGCAAGCTGCTGCTCAATATGGCTATCAAGTAACTGATAGAATTCATGAAATTTTCACTAAGTATCGTAAGACTCACAATGACGGAGTATTTGATTGCTACACTCCTGAAATGAGAGCTTGCCGTTCAGCACACATTTTAACAGGTCTACCTGATACATATGGTCGTGGACGTATCGTTGGTGATTATCGTCGTATTGCTCTTTATGGTACAGCATATTTAATTAAGCATAAGGAATTAGACAAGTCACTTATTTGTGGCGAAATGACTCCTGATCGCGTTCGTGATCGTGAGGAAGTTGCTGAACAAGTTAAGGCATTAAAGGCTTTAACAGAGATGGCTGCAAGCTATGGATTTGATATTTCTCGTCCAGCTGAAAATGCTAAGGAAGCAATCCAATGGTTATACTTTGGTTACCTAGCTGCTGTTAAGGATCAAAATGGTGCAGCTATGTCAATCGGACGTAACTCTACATTCTTAGATATTTATATCGAAAGAGATATGAAGAGAGGTATCTTAACTGAGTCTGAGGCTCAAGAGTTAATGGACCACTTCATTATGAAGCTTCGTATGGTAAGATTTGCTCGTATTGAGTCTTATAACGAACTATTCTCAGGAGACCCAACATGGGTAACTGAATCAATTGGTGGTATGGGAACTGATGGACGTACATTAGTTACTAAGAACAGCTTCCGTGTACTACATACACTTCAAAACTTAGGACCAGCTCCAGAACCAAATTTAACAGTTCTATGGTCTAAGAGATTACCTATGGGATTTAAGCAATTCTGTGCTGATATCTCTATTAAGACTTCATCAATTCAATATGAATCAGATGAATTAATGCGTCCTGAAATGGGTGATGATTACTGTATCGCTTGCTGTGTATCTTCAATGAGAGTTGGTAAGGATATGCAATTCTTCGGTGCTCGTGCAAACTTAGCTAAGTGCTTACTATACGCTATGAATGGTGGTAAGGATGAGCTTATGAAGGATAAGGTTACTGGTAAGGCTATGCAAGTAGGACCTGAATATCAACCAATTTTAGGAGATGGACAACTAGTTTACGAAGATGTTAAGCATAAGTATGAAGTAATGATGGAATGGTTAGCAGATGTTTATGTTAATACATTAAATCTAATTCACTATATGCATGATAAGTATTCATATGAAGCTCTTGAAATGGCTTTACATGATACTAAGGTTGGTCGTTTCTTCGCAACAGGTGTTGCAGGTCTTTCATGTGCAGTAGACTCTTTATCAGCTATCAAGTATGCAAAGGTAACTCCTATTCGTGATGCTGAAGGCTTAATTGTTGACTTCAAGACTGAAGGAGATTTCCCTAAGTATGGTAACAACGATGACCGTGTAGATGAAATTGCTGTATGGCTAGTTAAGACATTCATGAACATGATTAGAAAGCACTATACATATCGTGAGTCAGTTCCTACAATGTCAATTTTAACAATCACTTCTAACGTAGTTTATGGTAAGAAGACTGGTAATACTCCTGATGGACGTAAGGCAGGTCAACCATTAGCTCCAGGTGCTAATCCAATGCATGGACGTGATTCTCATGGTGCTCTAGCATCACTTGAATCAGTAGCTAAGCTTCCATATGAGTATTCAAGAGATGGTATTTCTAATACATTCTCAATTACACCAAACTCACTTGGTAAGGATGAAGACTAATTTCGGAGGTAAAGAAAAATGTCACAAAAGGTAGATAATTTAGTTCAAATGCTAGATACTTATGTATCTGATGGTGGATACCATCTAAATGTTAACGTATTCAATCGTGAAACATTACTAGATGCTCAAAAGCACCCTGAGAAGTATCCTCAACTTACAATTCGTGTTTCAGGATATGCTGTAAACTTCATCAAGTTAACAAAGGAACAACAAGATGATGTTATCAGCCGTACTATCCATGAATCAATGTAATTAAACTTTGAACATAGTATATTAATAAGGCATAGGAAATTTCCTATGTCTTTTTTTTTATTTATATGTTATAATAAGACGAAAATATATAGAAAGTCGAGATGATTTTAATGGCAGAAGCTATTCGCTTACAAAAAATTATGGCAATGTGTGGTGTTGCATCACGCCGTGCAAGTGAAAAATTAATTCAAGATGGTAAGGTTACCGTAAATGGTGAGGTTGTGACGGAACTTGGAAGAAAAGCTTATTTAACTGATGAAATTAAGGTTGATGGTAAGCTAATTGTTAAAGAGGATAAGGTTTATTTTGTTTTATATAAGCCAACAGGTTATTTAACAACTGCACATGATGACCTAGGTCGTCGTACAGTTATGGATTTGATGCAAGCAGAGGTAAAGAAAAATCGTATTTTCCCAATTGGGCGTTTGGATTATGATACATCAGGTGTATTATTGATGACAAATGATGGTGAACTTATGAATAGACTTATTAATTCTTCAAATAATATTGAAAAGGAATATTTAGCACGTGTAAATGGTCATTTAGGTCTTGATATGGTTGCTAAGCTAAAAAAAGGTATTATGCTTGATGGTATTCAAACAAAGCCAGCAGAGGTTTTTATTGAAGAATATGATAAGCAATATGGAACAACACTTGTTCGTATAATTATTACTGAAGGAAGAAACCGTCAGGTTAGACGTATGTTTGAATCAATTGGCTTTGAGGTAAAAAAATTACGTCGTGTACGTTTTGCGTGTGTATCATGTGAGGGAATGAGTAAGGGAGAATATCGTCCTTTAAGACCACATGAGGTAAAACTGCTTTATAGCTTATAAGGAGGCTCTTTTGAGCCTTTATTTATAGAAAGGAATTTATATGAATTTTTTAAATAAGTTAAAAAATTATGCTTTAGGAAGCGGCGTTGAACTTGCAATAGCTATTATTTATATGCTTGTTGGCTATATGCTAATTAGAATTATAATTAGTCTTCTTAAAAGATCAGTTAATCGAGCTAAAATCGAAAAGACCATTCCTAATTTTATTATTTCAATTTTGAATATTGTTTTAATTATCGTTTTAGTTGTATCTGTATTAAAATTTTTAGGTATTTCAACCGAATCAGTTGTAACAATTGCCTCTGTAATTTCTTTAGGTATTTCTTTAGCCTTACAGGATGTAATAAAAGGAATAGCAAATGGATTTTTACTTGTAACAACCAAACCCTTTGTTGAAGGGGAATATGTTAAAATTGGTGATGTTGAAGGTACAATAATCTCTATATCAATGTTTAATACAGTTCTTAAAACAACTGATGGAATGATGATTACTTATCCTAATTCGCAAGCAATTAATTCATCAATTAAGAATTTTTCTAGATTACCTGTAAGAAGAATTTCTCTTAATATACCAGTTGCATATGGCTCTAAAACTGAAGAAATCAAAAAACTAGTGCTTGATGTAGTTAAAAAACAAAAAAATATATTAAACAATCCTGAGCCTAGTGTTCGTCTTACTGAATATGGCGATTCAAATTTGGTTTATACTTTAAAATGCTGGACACAATGTGAAAACTATTGGTCAACCCTTTATGATTTGAATGAGCAAATTCTTGATGCACTTATAGATGCTAATATTTCAATTGATTATAATCAGCTTGATGTTCATATTAAGGATATGCCAAATAAGAAGGAGGAATTATAATGACTCTACTTGCCGAACAATATTCTGTTACAGAAGCTATCATTTGGTATTCGATTTTAGTTGTAACAATTATTATTTTTATTTTATATTTAAAGTTTTATGGTCACGCTAAAAAAGGATATAATAAACTGCAAGCAAAGCTTGGACGTGAAATAACACGTCTTGAGATGATGCAAAAGGCCTTGAAGGATAAAAAGCCTCACGATAATTTAAAGAAAACAGCCTTTGTTCTTGCTAGTGTTACGATTGCCCTACAGGATATTGGTGAAAAAACAACCTTAACTGATGTTAATGATGCCTTAAAGCTTATTGATAAAATTACTAAACAAATTAAAAAACTTGATTTATCTGAAAATGCAGTTTATGTTAAGGCTTTAAATGAAATTATTGCTAATTTAAACCGTTTGAACTCAATGATTATTACGATTATTCAAATTATTAAATAATATGGAAACGATATATATTAAAGAAGGAGATAATCTCCAAGAAAAAATAGATGAAGCCATCTTAAAATCATCTAAATTAGTTATTAAAAAAGGGCTTTATGAAACAAGCCCTTTGTTTATTAAAGGTGCACTTACCTTAGAATTTGAAGAAGGAGCGACTCTTCTTGCAACAACTAATGAAGCCTTATACAATAATATAAAAACTAGAGTTGCAGGAATTGAAATGGAGTGGTATCCCGCTTTATTAAATGTTATTGATACAAGTAATGTTATAATCAGGGGCCAAGGTATTTTAGATGGAAATGGCCCTTATTGGTGGAATAAATATTGGGGTTTAGATATGAAGGGCGGATATCGTAAGATTTATGATGAAAAGGGATTGAGATTCGCTGCTGATTATGATTGTAAAAGACCCCGTAATCTTTTAGTTCAAAATTCCTCAAATGTTAAAATTTATGATATTACCTCTACTTCATCAGGCTTTTGGAATATTCATATTTTATATTCTAACGATATCTTGATTGAAAATGTTAAAATTAAATCAGAAGCTATTAATTCACCCTCAACTGATGGTATTGATATTGATTCTTCCTATAATGTGGTTGTAAATAAGGTAGAAACTAATTGTAATGATGATTCTGTCTGTATCAAATCAGGTAGGGACTTTGATGGAATAAGAGTAGGAAGACCTTCACATGACATCACTATTTCTAATTCCATTATTAATAAAGGCTTTGGCGTAACCATTGGTAGTGAAATATCTGGTGGTGTTTATAACGTTAATATTTCTAATTTAAAATATTATAATACTGATTGTGGTTTTAGAATAAAATCATCATATCCTAGAAAGGGTTATATAAATGATGTTAAAATAAGTAACCTTGAAATGACTAATGTTAAATATTTGTTTCATATGTGTTTAAATTGGAATCCTAATTATAGTATTTGTAAGATGCCTCCTAACTATAATGGACCTATTTATCCTCACTATGAAGTCTTAACTCATGAAACTGCAGGTGCTAATACAAGGGTTTCTGATATTTTAATTGATAATGTAAATGCTTATAATACAGATGATTATAAAGGAATAAGCCGTATTTTTAATCTTGAGGGCTTTACTGATATGCCTATTTCTAATATAACATTTAAAAATGTTAAGGCAGCTGCTAAGGAATTTGGTTATTTATACTATACTAAAAATATTAATTTTATTGATTGTTCATTTTCTACAAGTGAAGCTCACTTTAATGAAAATGATGACTATGATAATAGGTAATTAAATATCAGTTAATAAATTGAGCTTTTCACTAAAGAGCTCATTTATTATTTTTTTCATCTCTTTTGTTGATTCATAACCATTTCTTATGCTCCAATTAGATAAAATAGAAGCCATTATCGCCGCCTTAAGGCTTGATTTATAGCTACTTATTGATGTGTTTTCATTTTCTTTAAATTCATTTAATAAAATAGGAAGCGCATCCTTGTTTAAGATTCTAATTAAGTCACGATGATTATTCCAATATTCAAAGAAGAAAAGAAGCTTATCAGTTTGATTTTGACTTTTTGCTTTATATTCTTCAAAAAAGAAATGAATTTTATAAGCTAAAACATCATTAATATTATCAAATAAACGATAGAATGTCATTCTTGAAATACCACATTCATTATAAATATCCGTAATTGTAATGTCTTTTAATTCTTTTTTTAGAAGAATATGTCTTAAGCTTTGATAAATTCTATTAGCACTATCTTGTTGGCGTTTATCTTTTTTTATATGATACATTTTTATCCATCCTTGTATTATATTTTGTGATACTATTGTATCATAATTTGATTTGTTTTAAAATAATAATGAGGTGGTAAAATGTTTGATTTAAAAATTAAAGGGCGATATATTTATAATAATAATGAGCCTTTTTATATATTAGGAGATACAGCTTGGCTTATTTTACAAAAACTAAATATGGAAGAAATTAAGCGTTATTTAAAAAATAGAAAGAGCTTAGGATTTAATTACATTCAATTTGTTTTGATTTATAGTGATTCATTAAATCATGATATAAATGAAATGAAGCATAATTATATTGATCCTAATGATCGTGCTTTTTGGACAAAGGCCTTAGAGCTTGTAAAGCTTTGTAATGAGCTTGATATTATTGCGGGTATTTTACCTTGCTGGGGTGCAGTTGTAAAGGATGGCTTTATTAACATAGAAAATGCAAAACAATATGGGAATTTTTTAACTTGCTATTTTAAGGATTATACCAATATTATTTGGGTTTTAGGAGGCGATGTAAGGCCAGATGGCTTCTTAGATGTTTATAATATTTTAGGAAATACCCTTAAGGAAAGTGGGCGTCTTGTAACATTTCACCCTTTTGGAAGAACAGGATCATATTTGTGGTTTAATGATGCAGGCTGGTTAGATTTTAATATGTATCAATCAGGACATAGAAGATATGATCAGTTAAATTTAAATGCTTGGGATGATAGATATAGCCTAAATGAGGATGCATTTGGAGAAGACTCATATAAATATGTAAGAAAAGGTTTATCATATAAAAATCAAAAGCCAATTCTTGATGCTGAGCCTTCTTATGAGGGAATAGTCCAAGGACTTCATGATCCTAAGGAGCCTTATTGGGAGGCTAGACACATAAGAAGATATGCTTATTGGAGTGTGTTTGAGGGAGCTTGTGGTTTTATTTATGGTAATAATGCCATTATTCAGTTTTATAATTATGATGGCTTTGGTTCTTATGGTGTAAGAGAATCATGGCTTGAAGGACTTACCTCACCTGGAGGAGCTGAGCTTTTGTATTTAAAGGAATTAACGGATAAATTCGATTTTACCAAAGGAAAACCAAATCCTACCCTTATACTAAATAATAAAGATAAGCATCATTTTAGTGCTTGTTATAGTTCTTCTGATTATATTTTAATATACACCTACAAAGGAGATAAGCTTGAAATTGATTTAAGCAATTATAAAACTAAAAAAATGGATTTATATGTAATGAATCCTGAAAACAATAGTAAAGCTTATTATGATACGATTATAAATCAGGATAAGTATTTCTTTAGACCAACAAGAAGAAGAGAGCTTTCTAATGATTGGGTTTTAATTTTTAAGGAGTCAAAATGAAAAGAGTATATTTAATTGGTGATTCCTTAATGCAAGATTATAACTATTTATCTTATCTTCAATATGGCTATGGTTCTTTATTTAGGATGTATGCTAAAGAGGATGTTGAAGTAATTAATCTTGCTCATGCTGGATGTTCTTCAAAAAGCTTTCTTGAACAAGGGAGGTTTAAGCCTGCTTTTGATGAAATTAAAAAAGGAGATTTATTAATTATTGAATTTGGCAATAATGATGAAAAAGTAAACGATCCTAAAAGATACACAAATAAAGATAAAGAATTCTTAGAAAATATTAGATATTTTTATGATATTGCAATTAAAAATAAAGCAAATGCTAACATCTCCTGCAAGATTTATTATTCAAAATAATATTTTAATTGACTCTCATTTAGGTTATCCAGAGTCTTTATATCAATATGCTATAAATAATAAGCTTAATGTTATTGACTTAAATGAGATTACTAAAGATATTTATAATTTTGTTGGCTTTGATAATGTTAGGTCGTATCATTTAATTTATGAAAAAAATGAATATTATAGATATTCTCAAAGTGTAAAAGATACATCCCATTATAGCTTTAAGGGCGCTTCCTTAATTTGCTTTCTTATTCTTTATTATAGTCAAAAATTTAAGTTTTATGATGATTATTTTATTGAGGTGAAAGACGCGATTAAGTATAATCCAGATATTATTGATAAAAAGATATATGACTATTTAAACAAGAACTTCAAATTTTAATATTTGAGGTTTTTATTATATTTACCTCTTTTTTATCATATATAAATTTAGGTGATAATATCAATAATTATAAGATTAGAAGAAGAATTTTAATAGTAATGCTTATAGCTATAATATGCTTCTTAATGTTAGTTGGAAGACTTATTTATATTAATATTGGTATGTCTGATTTTATTAATAAAAAAGCATATGAGCAATGGTCAAGAGATATTCCGATTAACAGTGGAAGAGGTAAGATTTATGATAGAAATGGTAATTTAATTGTTGGTAATAAAAGAACCTTAACGGTCGTTTCAATAAATAGACAAATAAAAAATAAAGAGGCTACAGCAAATAGTCTTTCATCTGTTTTAAAATGTGATACAAATCTTCTTTTGAACCATTTATCGAAAAATGTTTCTGTCGAAATAATTAAGCCTGAAGGTCGTCATATTTCCGTTGAGGACGCAAGTCAAATTGCAAGACTTAACCTAGATGGAATTTATCTTGCAACTGATGCTACAAGATATTATCCTTATGATGATTTATTAGGTCAAACCTTGGGATTTACTAATATTGATAATGAGGGTCTAACCGGACTTGAGTATATTTATAACGATTATTTAAAGGAAAATGATGGAGCCCTTAAAATTTATACTGATGCTAAGGGTAATAAAATGGATAATATGGTTTCCTATTATAGTGGTTCAACACCAGGTTTTGATATATATCTTTCGATTGATTTAGATGTTTGTAGAATATTAGATAATATTGTGAAGAATGCGGCCTTAAAATATAATCCTAAAACAATTATTTGTGGTGTTTCAAATGTTAAAACAGGTCAAATAGTAGGAATTAGTCAATATCCTTTTTATAGTATTGAAAATTATAAGGAATATGATCAGGAAGTATATAACCGTAATTTTTTAGTATGGAAAAGCTTTGAACCCGGTTCAACATTCAAAATTGTAACCTATAGTGCCGGACTTGAGGAAAATAAGTTTAATTTAAATGAACATATTAATTGTACAGACGGAAGGACAATTGGTGGAAGTACAATGCATTGTTGGAAACGGAAAGGACATGGCAGCTTATCGATGCTTGAGGTAATTGAAAATTCCTGTAATTGTGGCTTTATGGATATAGGCTCAAGATTAGGTATTTCAACATTTATGAGTTATGTTAAAAACTATGGCTTCGGCCAAAAAACAGGAATTGATCTTCTTGGTGAAGCAACCGGTATTTTGTTTAATCAAAATACGATGGGACCAGTTGATTTAGCTTGTGCATCATTTGGTCAGGGTAATAGTACAACACCGATTCAATTAATGATGGCAATGTCAGCCTGTGTAAATGGTGGAAACTTATTAACTCCTTATTTACTTAATAAAGTTACAGACGCATCAAATTCTTTAATATATGAAGGAAGTACTAAAATTAAAAGGCAAGTTATATCTAAAAAAACATCTGATATTATGAGGTATAGTCTTGAATCAGTTGTCGCAGCGGGAACCTCACGAGGTGCTTATACAAATGGATATAGAGTTGGTGCTAAAACCGGAACTTCACAGCTAAAGGGCGAAAATGGTGGCTATTCGCATTCGAATTTTATTTTATCTGTTTTGTCTGCTGCACCAATGAATGATCCTGAATATTGTGTTTATTTTGCAATTGAAGAGCCTCAAAATACAGTTCAATATGCAGGTGTTGTTGTAGCTCCTATTATTTGTGAAATTTATGAACAAATACTTCCTGTTTTATCAGTGAAACAAGATTATGAAAATGCTATGGCTAAAGAATATCGTTATTATATTGATGAAAAGTATTATACAGTTGAGGATTATATCGGCTTAATGAAGGAAGCTATTCCTAAAAATTACTATTATAAACTATTAATAATAGGTGAAGGAAATAAGGTTATTGACCAAGCACCATCTGCAGGTACATTAGTAAAAGAGGGTGGTACGGTCATAATTTATTTAGGTAGCTAAATTTATAAAAAAGTTTTTGAATTTTTACCAAAAATCGATTAATTTCGACGCTAAGTTAATGTATAATGCTAACGAATTAGGATATTTAGGAGTTTTTTGCTTTTTAACTCCTGTCTTACCTCAATCCTAATTCATAATGAATTTAAATTAGTATATCTATTAAGTTAGATATACTTTTTATATTTTTTGAACTATAATATAGATGGTGATCAAAATGTTAAAGCAAATAGAAGAAAGACGTTCTTGTAAGAAATTTAAAAGTGAGATGCCAACAGAATCTCAAATTCAAGAGATTGTAAAAGCAGGTCTTGTTGCACCATCAGGTAGAAATATGCAAAATGGCATCATTGTTGTAATTGAAAATAAGAAGATTAGAGATGAACTTTCAAGGCTTAATGCTAATATTGCTGATTTCAAGGATGACTTTGATCCATTTTACAATGCACCAGTTGTATTATTAGTTCTAATGAAAAAATGTCCTAATGGTATTTATGATGGCTCATGTATGATGGAAAATATTTTGATTGAGGCTCAAAATCAAGGACTTGGAGCATGCTGGATTCATCGTGCTAAAGAAGAAATAATATCCGAAGAGGGAAAAGAAATTTTAAAGGATTTAAAACTTAATTTGGATGAATATGAAGGTATTGCTCATGCTGTTATTGGCTATAAAGATCAAGAACCAATTTCTAAGGTAATTAAGGAAAATCGAGCAATTTATTTAATTTAATAATGAAAATAACTTAAGCTTCCACAAAATATGTGGAAGTTTTTTGTTGACTTAAAAAATAGATACTAGTATAATAATATAGTCCGAATTAGGACTGAGTTATTATATGGATTATAAAAATGAATTGATAGAATTATTTAATATTTTTAATGAAACAAATAAAGCCTATAATGAGCTTGCAAGTAAAGTTGGCTTAAGTTATAATCAAATGGTTATTTTATATTATCTTCAAAGTCATAATAATGTTACACAAAAAAATATTGTAAATGATATGCTTATTCCTAAACAAACAATTAATACAATTTTAAATAATTGGATTAATGCAGGCTATATTTCCTTTGAAAATAAATTGACTAAAAAGAATAAGGTTATATTATTAACAGAGTTTGGTAAAAAGGAGCTAGAACCTAAAATAACTTATGTTATGGATAAGGAAGCTATTATACTAGAAAGACTGGGTGATGTGACTAAATCTTTAGTTTTATCAAATTTAAATTATTTAAAAATTATGAAGGAGGTAATAAAAAATGAAGAATAATATGGATAAATGTTTTACATTTAAGCAAATTCTTAAATTTACATTTCCGAGTATCATTATGATGATGTTTTTTTCTCTTTATACAATTGTCGATGGTATTTTTATTTCTAACTATGTTGGTACAACGGCCTTAGGCGCTTTAAATATTATTTATCCTTATCAATGCTTAGCTATTGGCACGTCTGTTATGATTGCATCGGGAGGAAGTGCAATTGTAGGAAGAACATTAGGAGAGCACAAACAAGAAGATGCACGTAAATTTTTTACAATGTTTGTTATGGTTGAAATTATTTGTGCAATTACTTTCTTAATTTTAGGCTTATCATTTCAAGGGCCTATTTTAAAACTGCTTGGTGCTAGTGATGAACAAATGCCTTATGCTATTAAATATTACCTCATTTATACTTGCTTTTTACCGTTTTCTTTCTTACAAAATGCCTTTCAGACACTTTTTGTGACTGCAGGTAAACCTCATTTAGGCTTAGGATTAGTTATTTGTGCAGGTATTATGAATGTTTTTTTGGATTATTTCTTTTTAGATATATGTTCTATGTCAATTGAAGGTGCGGCTTTAGGTACGGTACTTGCGTGCTTGATTCCATCGGTTACAGGTCTATTATATTTTAGTTTTAATCGTAAGGAAACATTATATTTTGTTAGGTTTAAGTTTGATTTTATGAAAATTAAAGAGGCATTTACTAATGGTTCATCTGAGATGGTTACAAATTTGGCTAATGCTATATCAACCTTCCTTTTTAATTATCAATGTCAAAAATTTTATGGAGATGACGGAGTTGCATCAATAACAATTATTCTATATTTTCAATTTCTATTTACGGCTATTTTATTCGGTTATTCGATGGGAATTGCACCCGTATTTTCATATAAGTATGGTAAAAATGATAAGAAGGAACTTAAATCAATTTTAAGGAGAAGTTTAGCTATTATTGGCACAATTAGTGTTTTAGCTTATGGCTTATCATTCGTTTTAATCAATCCAGTTGCACATTTATTTTCGGGTGGATCAAAGAATGTATTTGATATAACGGTTAATAATTTTGCTTTATATAATTCTGCTTTTATTTTGTTTGGTATTTCTATTTTTGCCTCAAGCTATTTTACTGCTTTAGGTAATGGCTTAGTATCGGCAGTAATTTCATTTTCAAGAACGATTTTATTTTTAACTATTGCTTTAATTGTTTTACCAATTATATTTAAAGAAAATGGTATTTGGATTTCGGTTCCTGTTGCGGAAGCCCTTGGTGTTTTTGTTTCTATCTTTTGTCTTATAAAATACCGAAAAAAATATTTATACGATAGTTGTAATCAAAAAGAAGATGTGCTAGGATAATTTTGAACTTAATAACCAGGAAATGATGTTCTTCCTTGTTTTATAACAAAACCGCAATTATGCTGATGACGTCTATAGTTTTTTACTATGGAGTTATCAGCTTTTTTATTAGAAAGGAATTGATTAGTTATGTTTTAAAGTTTATTTTTAGTTTTTTTGTAGGAGTAATTGGTGGAATTTTATTTGAAAAAATTAAAATACCTAAAATTATCTTTTATTTAATTATAGGGATTTTATTTGGAGGAGGATGTCTTAATTTAATTTATCCTAGTCTTGATGTTATTTCTGATTATCTAAGACAAATTGCTTTAATAATTATTTTGACAAGGTCAGGATTAGCTCTTGATTTTAAATCTTTAATTAAAATTGGAAGACCTGCTATTTTAATGTGTTTTTTATCTGCTAGCTTTGAAATTATAGGAATTATTATTTTTGGACCATTATTATTTAATATATCTTACCTAGAGGCTACATTACTTGGTTGTGTCTTAGGTGCAGTTTCACCGGCTATTGTAGTTCCAAGAATGCTTACAATGATTGAAAATAAAGAAGGAGGCGATATCCCTAAGGTTATTATGGCAGTGGCTTCTTGTGATGATATTTATGTTATTGTCATATTTTATGCTTGCCTAAATGCCTTAAAAACAAGTAGCTTTAATATTTTATCTATTTTAAAGATACCATCAAGTATTATCTTAGGAGTGTTACTTGGCTTATTAATAGGAATAGGATTAATTAATTTATATAAATGCTTCAAGTTGAATTCAACAATTAAGGTTATTATAATGCTTGGTGTTTCATTTTTAATAGTATGGCTTGAAAACTATGAGAAGACTTATGTTAGCATTTCAGCCTTACTTGGTATTATTGTTATGTCTATAATATTATCTTCAAAAAATTCAGATTTAAATGATGTAAAACAATCATATAATCATTTGTGGAACGCCTTTGAAATTTTACTCTTTGTGCTTGTTGGTACAAGAGTAAAGCTTAATTTAGTTTTTTCATTTGAAGGATTAAAAATTTTTATCTTGATTTTAATCGGTACTTCATTTAGAACTATTGATGTTATATTAAGTGTTATGAAAAATAAGTATAATCTAAAAGAAATAATCTTTTTTTGTTGTATCATATCTTCCTAAGGCTTACTGTTCAAGCATCAATTGGGGCGATTGCTTTAAGTGAGGGCTTAGCATGTGGTGAAATTGTTTTAACGGCCAGTGTTATTGCAATCATATTTACAGCTCCCGTTGGTGCAATTTTAATTGATTGGCTTAAGTCTAAAATATTTTTACAAAATAAAAAAAATGTATAGAAATTATATAGTAGATATAGTATAATCTTTGCTAGACACTTTGTAAAATGTAGTGAATAATTGGAGGGTTATATATGTCTGAAAAATATGTGTATCACTTTGAGGAAGCTTATGGACTTGGAAAAGAGCTTCTTGGTGGTAAAGGTGCTGGTCTTGCGGAAATGACACACATTGGTGTTTCGATTCCTCAAGGCTTTACAATTACAACGGAGGCTTGTACTTTATATTATGAAAACGAAAAAAAGCTTCCTTCTTTTTTAATTGAAGATATTAAAAAAGGTATTAAAGAGGTTGAAAGAAAAACTAAAAAGCATTTTGGTGGTAATCGAAATCCTCTTTTAGTTTCAGTAAGATCAGGGGCTCGTGTATCAATGCCTGGTATGATGGATACTATTTTAAATTTAGGCCTTAATGATATGACAGTAGAGGCTCTTGCAAGAGAAACTAATAATGAAAGATTTGCTTATGATTCATATCGTCGCTTTATTTTAATGTTTACAAATATTGCTAAGGGACATCCAAGGACTGAAATGGATATGATGCTTGAGCGTTTAAAACAAGAAAATGGTTATAAGCTTGATACAGAGGTTAAGTCATCTGAACTAAAGGAGCTTGTAGAGAAATATAAGGATTATTATAAGTCTGTTTTTAATGAGGAATTTCCAACTGATCCTTATGTTCAATTAATTGAAGCAGTAGAGGCTGTTTTTAGATCTTGGGATAATCCACGTGCTAATGTTTACCGTATGATGAATAATATTCCTTATTCATGGGGAACAGCTGTAAATGTTCAGTCAATGGCTTTTGGTAATAAAGGTGAAACATCAGGAACAGGGGTAGCATTTTCAAGAAACCCAGCAACAGGTGAAAAAAAGGTATCAGCTGAGTACCTACCAAATGCTCAAGGTGAGGATGTTGTAGCAGGTATTAGAACTCCTCTTCACATTGATGAACTTAAAAAAAGAATGCCAGAGGTATATGAGGAATTTATGGCTACAATTAAGCGTATGGAAGCTCATTACAAAGATATGCAAGATATGGAGTTTACGGTTGAAGATGGTCATTTATATTTTCTTCAAACAAGAAATGGTAAGCGTACACCTAATGCTGCTTTAAAAATGGCATGTGATATGGTTGATGAAGGCTTGATTACAACTGATGAGGCAGTTCTTAGAATTGATGCTAATAGCTTTGATAAGCTTTTACTTCCTAACTTTAAAAAAGAAAGCTTAGATGAAAAAACACCAATTGCGATAGGACTTCCAGCAGGACCAGGTGCTGGTACAGGCTATTTAGCCTTTTCAGCAGAAGAGGCTGAGCGTCGTCATAAGCAAGGGAAGAAGGTTATTTTAGTTCGCGCGGAAACATCTCCTGAAGATATTGTAGGCATGATTTCAGCTGAGGCAGTTTTAACAATGCGTGGTGGAATGACATCTCATGCAGCAGTAGTTGCTCGTGGTATGGGTAAATGTTGTGTTTGTGGATGCGCTGAGGCTTTAATTGATGAGGTAGCAAGAACTGTTACAATTAATAATAAAATATATACTGATAAGGATATTTTTTCTATTGATGGTTCAACAGGTAACGTATATCTTGGAGAAATTGAAATGGAAAGCCCAGATCTTACTACAGGCTATTTTGGTAGATTAATGAAATGGGTTGATGAAAAAAGAAGATTAAAGGTAAGAACTAATGCGGATAATGCTCGTGATGCTAAACAAGCTCTTTTATTTGGTGCTGAGGGAATCGGTCTATGTCGTACAGAGCATATGTTCTTTGAACGTGATCGTATTTTTTCTATGCGCAAGATGATTCTTGCTAGTACACATGAAGAAAGAGTGGAAGCTTTGAATGAGCTTTTACCAATTCAGCAGTCTGATTTTGAAGAATTATATACAATTATGGATGGTAAAAATGTAAACGTACGTTTATTAGATCCACCTCTTCATGAATTTCTTCCTAACGATGAAGCTTTAATTGAGGAATTAGCCTCATCAACACATCATACCGCTTTGGAAATTAAGGATAAAATAAAGGAATTGCATGAATCTAATCCAATGATGGGACATCGTGGTTGTCGTTTAGCTGTTACCTATCCAGAAATTTGTGTAATGCAAACAAGTGCTATAATTAATGCGGCAATAAATGTTTCTAAAAGAACAAATAAATTAGTTAATCCAGAAATAATGGTACCACTTGTACTTGATAAGGAAGAACTAAAATTTGTTAAAAATATCATTACCACAACTGCTAACAAATTAATTTTAGCATCTGGTTTACCAATGAAATATCATGTTGGAACAATGATAGAAGTTCCTCGTGCAGCTCTTTTAGCTGATGAAATTGCTTCTTATGCTGAATTTTTCTCATTTGGTACAAATGATTTAACGCAAATGACAATGGGATTTTCACGTGATGATTCTGATAAATTCCTACCAGCATATTATGAAAATAAGATTTTAGAAGAAAATCCATTTAAAACACTTGATCAAAAAGGAGTAGGAAAGCTTATTTCAAATGCTGTAAAGCTTGGAAGAATGACAAATAAGGATCTTCACATTGGCGTTTGTGGTGAAACAGGTGGAGACCCTAAATCAATTGAATTCTATCATAAGGCTGGTCTTGATTATATTTCTTGTTCTCCATTTAGAGTACCAGTTGCTCGCCTTGCGGCAGCTCAAGCAGCTATTAAAAATAAATAATATAATTATAAAAGGTGTGTCATTTATGATGCATCTTTTTTATATAAATTTTATTGTTATAATATTATTGTGTAATTTAGTGCTATTTTGTTAAAAATATTCGTGTATTTTAGTGTGAAAAATGTAATATAATTCACGCGTTTTTACAAGAATGTTTTATTATTAGAATTACTTATTAGGATATTTTATTGCTCAAAAGAAATATTTAAATTTCATAATCATAATGAATTAATGTATTTTGTAAATGAAAATGTTCATAAAAAATACTGTTATTGTCTTTACTGAATATAAATCATATAATTCATTGATAAATAGTTACCTGTTAGTATTGAATCTCTAAAATAATTGAAAGGATATCAATGATTTAATTGAAATGAAAAAAAATTATTTTTGTTGCGTTAATGCTTTGCTCAATTGGCATAACTATTTTTGATTTTATTAATAGACCTTATATTAATTGGTTTATTCTTTTGTACCACTTTATGCTGTATTTTGTATTTGACTAAAAAAATTCAGAATTTTTTGTTATATTTCTTTTTTTCTTTTATATTTTATGGTAAAATTAAAATATTAAAAAGAAAAGGATGTGGAATTATGAGTAATATTTATGTTGATAATTATAAATCAGTTTTAAGCTTAGAAGAAACAGAAATTGCAATTAAGCTTGTAAAGGATACATTTGAGCGTAAGTTAAGTGAAAAACTAGGCTTAACAAGAGTGTCAGCGCCGCTTTTTGTTGAACCAAAAACAGGCTTAAATGATAACCTTAATGGGTATGAAAGAGCAGTATCATTCAAGGTAAATCAAACAGGTGATGAATTAGAAATTGTTCAGTCTTTAGCAAAGTGGAAGCGTAATGCCTTGAAAAAATATGGATTTAGGGGAATTTATACGGATATGAATGCGATAAGGCCCTTTGAGGAGCTTGATAATATTCATTCACTTTATGTTGATCAATGGGATTGGGAAATGGTTATTTCTGTTCTTGATAGAAATAAGGATTTTCTTAAAGATGTAGTAAGAAGAATTTATAAGGCATTACTTGAAACATCTGAGGTTATTGAAAAGAAGTACCCAAAAATTGTTCATTATCTACCATATGATATAAAATTCATAAGTAGTAAAGAGCTTTTGGAAAAATATCCTAATTTAAATAGTAAAGAGCGTGAAAATAAAATTGCAAAGGAATATGGAGCTGTTTTTATAATGGATATTGGTGATAATCTTAAAAATGGAAAGCCTCATGATTTAAGAGCAGCAGATTATGATGATTGGCATTTAAATGGTGACTTAGTTCTTTGGTATGAGCCATTAAAAATTGCTTATGAAATATCTTCAATGGGAATAAGAGTTGATAAGAAATCTCTCATTTATCAGCTTAAAGTTAAGAATGAAGAATATAAGCTTAAGTATAAATATCATCAAGATATTATAAATGATAAATTACCTCTTACAATTGGTGGTGGAATTGGTCAATCAAGAATGTGCCTTTTTATGCTTAATAAGGTTCATATTGGTGAGGTTCAAGCTTCCTTTTGGTCTTTAAAGGATATAGAAGAGTTTGCTAAACTTAATATAAAACTATTATAAAATTAAGAAGATATAGTTTTAGTTATAGTTGTCTTTCTTCTCAGGATTTTAAAAAAAATTCGAACCAATAAAAAGAATATTTATTAAAATTGAGCATTAATTTAGTAATTAATATAATTTTGATTTCTTAGGTATAAATATAAATGTGTGCGTATAAGGCTTTAGTGCTATGTAAATGGCGTTCCTATTATATGGTAAACAATTAATAAGTATAATATTTTATTTTAGCATATTGCATTAAAAAAATTAATATGCTAAAATAAATGCACTAAGGGAGTAGATGGCCCTAATCGGAGTAATATTCGTCAGCTCGATTTGAAAATCCGGATATTACCTAAGCATCAAGACTTAGTATAGTTTTACTATGCTTGTCTTGGATATAATTTTAATATGACAGGCATAGTTGCCTGTTTTTTTATGCTTAGGAGGAATTAATATGACATGCTACGAAACTAAACAAATTGATGAAACATTAGACGAACTTAAAACCTCAAAAAATGGTTTGTCAGAAGCTGAAGCTTTAAAAATACTTGAGTCTGATGGTAAAAATGAATTAAAAGAAAAAAAGAAGAAATCTTGGATTAAAATATTTTTAGGCGAGTTAAATGACCCAATGATTTTTGTTCTTTTTGCAGCTATTGCGGTTACTATTGGTGTTTCAATTTACGACACAATTAAGGTGATAAAAGAAGGAGGTGTATTTTCTTTTATCAGTACAGGTGATTGGCCTGATGTTATTATTATTTTAGCTGTTATTTTAATTAATGCTTTAATTGGTACAATTCAAGAAATTAAAGCTCAAAATTCACTCGAAGCCTTAAAGAAGATGTCTTCACCCGAAACAAATGTAATAAGAGATTCTAAAAAACAAAGAATTAAATCTCAAGATTTAGTTAAAGGTGATATTGTTATTCTTGAAGAAGGAGATACCATTGGGGCTGATTTAAGATTAATTGAAAGTCATAATTTGAAAATAATTGAATCATCACTTACTGGTGAATCTGTTCCGACGGAGAAAAATGCGAGCTTAGTATTTTCTAATCCTGTTGGTATTGGAGACCGCCTAAATTTAGCTTATATGTCAACGACCGTTTCTTATGGAAGAGGACTTGGTGTTGTCGTAAATACAGGAATGGAAACGGAAATTGGAAAAATAGCTACCTCAATTGATATGGAAGAAGAAAATGAAACCCCTCTTCAAAAGGTTTTAGCTAAATTGTCAAAATATTTAGGCTTGTTAACATTATTAATTGTAATTCTTGTTTTAGTGGTTGATTTTATTTGGATTTTTATTGATGGTAAGAATTTAGAAATTGAAGCTTATATTGAAGCTATTTTATCATCAATATCGCTTGCTGTTGCGGCAATACCTGAGGGACTTGCAGCGGTTGTAACAATTGTTCTTGCAATTGGTGTTCAAAGAATGGCTAAAGCAAATACGATTGTTCGCAAGCTTCATTCTGTTGAAACATTAGGCGCAGTAAGTGTAATTTGTTCCGATAAAACAGGAACTTTGACACAAAACAAAATGACAGTTACAGAAGCATATACGATTGATAAATACTATACTGATTCTAATTTTAATAAAAATGATGCAAGCGACTCCTTAAAGCTTTTAGCTAAGGGAATGAGTTTATGTTCAAATGCATCTGTTGATGATGGCATATATGGTGATCCTACAGAAATTGCTCTTGTAGTTCTTGCAAATAGCTTGGGTATGCCTAAAAAAATAATTGAGGCTGAAGAAGAAAGAATATCTGAATATCCTTTTGATAGTAATCGTAAAATGATGTCTACAATTCATAAGACAAATAATGGCTATATAACCTATACAAAAGGTGCAATCGATAGTATTTTAAAAGGAACTTCCTATATTTATGATAATGGCAAGATAAGAAAGATTACTAATGAAGATTTAATGAAAATAGATGAAGCTAATAAGCTATTTTCAAGTAAAGCTTTAAGAGTATTAGCACTTGCATATTATAATGGTAATTCTAAAGAAGAGAAGGACTTAATTTTTGTTGGCTTAGTTGCTATGATTGACCCTCCAAGAAAGGAAGCAATACCTGCTGTTTTAAAGCTTCACGAGGCCGGAATTACAACTATAATGATTACAGGAGATCATAAGGATACAGCTTATGCAGTTGCAAGTCAACTTGGAATATGTACTAATATTGATGATTGTATGACTGGACAAGAAATAGATCTTTTAAGTGATGAGGAATTAAGAAATGCTGTAAAGAGAGTACGTGTATTTGCTAGAGTTTCTCCTGAAAATAAAGTGCAAATAGTTAAAGCTTTAAAAGCTAATGGTAATATTGTGGCGATGACAGGTGATGGTGTAAATGACGCACCATCCTTAAAGGCTGCGGATATTGGTATTGCTATGGGTATTACAGGAACTGACGTAGCTAAGAGTGCAGCAGATATGGTTTTAGCTGATGATAACTTTGCATCAATAGAGAGAGCGGTTGAAGAGGGAAGAGGAATTTATGCTAATATTAAAAAAACGGTTTATTTTCTTCTTGGAAGTAATATCGCTGAGGTTTTAGCAATGTTTTTCTTAATTATTTTAGGGCTACCAGCACCATTAATTGCCATTCATCTTTTATGGGTAAATCTTATTACTGATTCACTTCCAGCAATTGCTCTTGGTATGCAACCAAAGGATAAATCAATCATGAAGGATCATCCTAGAAATCCAAATGAAGGAGTATTTGCGGGTAATGGGTTAAAACTAACCTTAGGCTATGGTATTATTATTACTATTTGTGTTGTAATTTCATATTTTTCATGTGGTTTTTTAAATCATGCATATACAATTTCAAGTATTAAAGCATTGTATACAAGTAATCCTTTAATCTTACATCAAGCACAAACAATGGCTTTTACAACTTTAGCTTTTGCTGAACTTTTCCATATGATAGGAATGAGTAATATTAAGGAAAGCTTTATTCATATTTTTAAAGATAAGAATCATATGCTTTATATTGCTTTTATAGCTGGTATATTACTTCAATTTCTTGTAATTGAGGTGCCAGGAATTTCTGATGTTTTTTCAACTCATAATTTAACTCCTATTTGCTGGCTTATAACAGCAGCAATGTCCATATTACCACTAGTTGTTCATGAACTTGTTGTTTTAATTAATTATATTAAAAGGAAAGAATTGAAATAATAGCTAATTAACTTTATAATAAAACTAGGTTGGTGATATTATGCTTGTTAATTTGATGGATTTGATTAATTTTTCAGATGATGAAAGATTAAGTCAAAAATATGTAAAATATTACTTAAATTTTAAAGTCTCTAAGCAATATCGCCATGAAGAGATAATCACAATAAAAAAAATGGTTGAGCTGCTAGACCTTGATTATGAGTATTTAGGAGGCTTTACCTATAGTTTTATATTGCCCCATTTAAATAAAGAATTAGACCTGATAAAGGTTACTAAAAATTCAGTTATAAATATTGAACTTAAAAGTGCTAAGGTATCTGATGGTAGAATATTAAAGCAATTAAATCAAAATAAGTATTATCTTCATTTAATCCATAAGCCGTTATATCAATATACCTATGTAATGAGTGAAAATACATTTTATAAAATAGATAATGATTCCCTAGTTATGGCGAAGCCAGAAGAGGTAAGAAAACTCCTTTTAAATCATAAAAAAGCTATTCCTATTGACTTAGGTGATATTTTTAAACCTGAAAATATTTTTGCATCTCCTTTTTATATGACATCTAGATTTATTCAAAATGATTATCTTTTGACTGATTCAGAACAACTTGTTGAAAGACAAATAATAAAATTTCTTGAAAATGATGAAGATGTTATTGTAGAAGGACCAACGGGCTCAGGTAAAACGATGGTTTTATATGATGTAGCAAGGAAACTTGAAAAGGGAATCATTATAAGTCCGTATCAAGTTGAATCATTCCAAAAGCTAAATGAAGCTTTTCCTTCGTTTAAAACGATTAGTATTGAAGAATTTAGAAATTTTGATGATATTAAATATTGTTTTATTGATGAGGTAAGTAAAATAGAAACTC
>ERZ1035041.299-NODE-299-length-25590-cov-8.967926_pt1 | contig 25590 bp, 25 predicted proteins | sample MGYA00520684_ERZ1035041 | MGnify/ENA primary metagenome ERZ1035041 (study PRJEB33766, sample SAMN09781699) | gut metagenome | biome: gut microbiome | host: Homo sapiens | place: Madagascar | study: EMG produced TPA metagenomics assembly of the PRJNA485056 data set... | reverse complement strand
CCGCCGCCGCATTCATATAGAGTGCCGCCGCTTCCATTTCTACAGCGAGAACGCCCATTTTCGACCATGCGGAAAGGCTGTTTGAAGCGTCATAATAAACCTCTCCCGTAAGAACATTTCCGACGTGAGCGGTTATATTTTTCTCGGTTGCCAGCTCATACGCTCTTTTTACCAGTCCGAAATCCGCAATCGGCGCAAACGTCCCGGGAAGTCCGTACTGACGGTCAACATTTGTATCGTGACAGGCTCCCTGTGCAATAATTACATCTCTGGGCTGGACCTGAGGCACAAGCGCACCCGCTGTTCCGATTCTGATGATAGTATCCGCATCATAGAAATTGTACAGTTCATAGCTGTATATTCCGATTGACGAAACTCCCATTCCGCTACCCATAACGCTGATTTTTCCGCCTTTGTACAGACCGGTGTAACCGAGCATATTTCTTGTATCGTTTATGCAGACTGCGTCCGAAAGATAATTTTCGGCTATGAATTTTGCTCTGAGCGGATCTCCCGGCATCAGAATTTTCTCTGCAATTTCTCCTGCCTGTGCTTTTATGTGCGGCGTCGGTACATTTGACATAATATTTTTCCTTTCTGCGTCCCGGTTTTCAGCTTGCAAATTAATCTGTTACAAAATTTTATACAATTTCAAGAAATTATTTACATTTTGTGACATATTTCATAAGCTTTAGCCGATTTTTAATTACTTTTATTTCCGATAAAGTTACAACCGTGTAACCGATTTGACAGAAACGGTCAAATTCAGCTTGGTTTTCACACATATTATACACCATAGCCATAAAAATGTCCAGTTACATTTAAACGATTACACGCTTTTTTGTCAATCTGAACGAAAATTAAGCCGATTAAACAAATTAAGGTAAAAGCCACTTGACCATAACGTAAAATTTATGTATAATTCATTTCAGTCGAGCGAGAGATTCGACATTATAGATCGATACAAACTTACTGTAAGGAGATTAAAGACATGAAAAAGATTTTAGCTTTAGTAGCAGTAGTAGCTATGGTAGCAGCTATGGCAACAGCTTGCGGCAACAACACAACATCATCAAACGTTGGCAGCTCAACAAGCGTTTCTGAGTCTAAGTAATCAGAAATAACGGAAAAATACCGGGAGTTCGTTTTTACGGACTCCCGGTTTTTTCTTTATATTTTCTGTACGTTTGCTAAAATGCGTTGTTGAATTCTTCGCATATCTGCTGTGCCGACCTTCCGCTTTCTCTGTTATAGCGGTTTATCACTATCCTGCCGTTTCTGTTCATACTGCACGGCTGTTCACAGCAGGTCATAAACACGCTTATGCCCGCACTGCCGATTATCTCCGCACTCCCCTCACTCAGCGACCCGAATGGATACGCAAAAGCGACCGGTCTTTTCCCTGTGACCCGCTGTAATTTGTCTGACAGCCTTGCCACATCTTCATACAGCACCGTGCGGTACTGCTCATCGCTCTCATTTTCTTTTCTCGCACAACCGTTTCTTTCCCCGTTGTACGAGTGCATATTGTAGGTGTGATTTCCTATTTCGACATAACCGCTGTCAGACAGCGTTTTTATTTCGTTCCAGGTAAGATAGGAATACGAAAGATGCTCCCCCTCGCCGCCGTTTTCGGAATATTCGTCCGTATAACTGCCGACAACATTTATGACCGCCTTCATTCCGTATTTTTTCAGCAGCGGCAGTACATAATAAAGTCCGGTTTCATACCCGTCATCAAACGTGATTACAACCGTTTTTTCCGGCAGTCTGCCGCCCTGCTCACGAATTTTCACAAGCTGAGACGGAAGAACGGAAACATAACCGTTTTCAGACAGATACGCAAGGTCGCTCTCCAGCTCGTTTGGAGTAATTATATATTTTCCGGCTCTGCTTTCATCCTTTAATACCTGATGATACATCAGCCCTATAAAGCTGTCGCCGCTTTCGTTTTCGGCATATATTGCGGCACTCAGTATACCAAGCATCACCGCAACGCACACCACGCCTGCCGTGATTGCCGCAACGCATATTTTTACGCTTTTCAAGCTATCATCTCCGTTTGTTCTTTTTGATTAATTATCTGCTTTTTGCGGTCTTCTTATTCGTTAAATTGACATATTTTTAGTATGGTACTGACTTTTTGGCGGTTTTCCGATTGACTATAAAAAGGAGTAGTTGTATAATTTACACAGTTTAATATCTTCAGCTATAAATACGGCAACACACAATTCTTCTATCTGCAACCGATACGACTTCACAGAAAGGATAAACTTATGGGTACGGAAAAGGCACAGAAAAAAATTACGGATGTCAGTGTAATAGTCCCTGTATACAACGTAGAAAAATATGTGGCACGCTGTCTTGAATCACTGGTAAATCAAAAATGCGACTGCAGCTATGAAATAATAATTATCAACGACGGCACAAAAGACAAATCTATGGATATCGTAAACGACTATGCGGCACGCTATGATTTCATACACGTCTACACGCAGGAAAACTCCGGAGTTTCTGTCGCAAGAAACAACGGTATAGCAAAAGCCTGCGGCAAATATGTCATGTTTGTTGACAGCGACGACTATGTATCACCATCGTATATTTCCGTACTGTATAACACAGCCGAGGCATACGGCTCGGATATTGCGCAATGCAACTATCGGAACATATTTGACAGCAACGACGGCGGAATGAACAATTTCATTCTGCATAAAAAAGGCGTTTTTGAAGGCAAAAAGGTGTTCGGCGAGGTGCTTATGGATATCACTGTCCGCAGTTACATCTGGAATAAGATCTACCGCCGCAGTCTGTTTACCGATAACGATATTTACTTCCCGCAGGGAATGTGTTTCGGCGAGGATATTTCTGTAATGCCGCAGTTGTTCTACTATGCCGACAAGGTATCATTCGCAAACGACACGCTTTATTATTATGCACATCATGAGGGCAGTGTGACCGGTTCGATATCAAAGCGCGATACCATAAGCTACCTGCGTGCATATGCGTCACTGCGTATGTTTATGGAAAGCGAGGATATCTTTGAACAGCACAGGCTTATATACTACCTCCTGCGCAAGAAGATTTCGATAACAATATACGGTATGCTTGTCCGCTGTTGGTGGAGAGATCCTAAGAACACCCATGTGCTCAGCACATATAAGCGTACAAGAAAATATCTCAAGGCTTGCTCGTCGAAAAAGCAGAGCATTCGCTATGCAACGACCGAACTTACAACAGACAAATAAAGGGACACCCGCAGTAAAGAAATACTGCGGGTAGTTTTTATAAGTAAACACATCAAAAAAACGCTGTATTTCGCATAAATTTCACATTTTCCCTGTTGCAATCGGATAAAAACCGTGTTATAATTAATGTATATGTAAATTGGAGAAGAAAAGATATGAGTATTGCAGTAGCTATAGACGGCCCTGTAGGAGCGGGCAAAAGCTCCATCGCCAAAGAATGCGCAAAGCGTTTAGGCTTTATATACGTTGACACGGGTGCTATGTACCGTTGTATAGGTCTTTTCTGCGACCGCAACGGCGTTGATATGGACGACCCCGTGAGAGTAAGTGCGGCACTTTCGCATATTTCTCTTGACGTAAAGATAAAGGACGGCACACAGCACATATATCTTAACGGCTATGACGTTTCCGATGAGATACGCTTACCCGAAATAAGCATGGCGGCTTCCAAGGTTTCCGCTATCCCGGCTGTAAGAGCATTCCTCCTTCAGCTTCAGCGTGATATGGCAGAAAGCCGTGACGTGATAATGGACGGCAGGGATATAGGAACTGTCGTACTTCCTAACGCAACAGTGAAGATATATCTTACGGCAGACGCCGAGGTGCGTGCAAAGCGCCGTTATGACGAGCTTATCGCAAAGGGTACGGCTGTATCTTACGAGAGCGTGCTTACGGATCTTAAACAGCGTGACCACAACGATATGACAAGAGAAATAGCACCGCTGAAGCAAGCCGACGACGCAGTGCTTGCGGACACGACAGAGCTTGATTTTGAAGGCTCGTGCGACCTGCTTGTCAGAATAATCAAAGAAAAGGCAGAAATCAGATAATGTATGAATTTTTCAGGAAGATAGTATGTCTTTCAATGCACATAAAATACAGGATCAAGGTCATCGGCGGTGACAACAGACCGTATAAGAACGGCATAAAGGGCGGCTATATAATCGCCTGCAATCACCAGGATTACGGCGATCCTCCGCTGATAGCGGCTGTGAACAAGGCGCATTTTTCGTTTATGGCGAAAATCGAGCTGTTCCAGAAAAATAAATTCTTCGCCTGGATCATTACAAAGTGCGGAGCGTTCCCGGTTGTAAGAGGCGCAGGTGACGGCAGTGCCATTGACCACGCCATAGCCGACCTTGAGAAGAACAGAGCTTTCGTTATATTCCCCGAAGGCACACGTTCAAAGGACGGCAATATCGGCAGAGCAAAATCGGGTATTGCGGTTATCGCAGGCAAGACAAATGCCCCCGTTCTTCCGATGTGCATAAAGTACGGAAAAAAAGGCTTCCGCAGAAAAGTATGGATTTCGGTAGGCGAGATGATTCCTGCCGAGCATATCGCACTGAACAGCGACGACAGAACAGAATTAAGACGTGTTTCAAATCTTATCATGGATAACATAAAGATGCTGATGGACGGTATGAGCGAATACGGCGATCCGCTCCCCAGGCAGTATAACCCGAAGCCCGAAAAGCAGGCGGAAGAGGAAAGCAAGTGAGCCGTTACAATATTGAAACGGCAAAGAGCGCAGGCTTCTGTTTCGGTGTTAAGCGTGCAGTCGAAATTGCGGAGAAAACCGCAGAAGAAAACGGCAGCTGCTATACGCTCGGAGAACTGATACACAACGGCAGTGAGATAGCAAGACTTCAGAAGCTGGGAGTATATCCTATAGAGTCACCTGACGATCTGCCGCAGGGCAGGACGCTTATAATCCGCTCTCACGGCGTTGCAAAATCGGTCACAGATTATATACACGACAAGGGCATAAGCTGTATTGACGCTACCTGCCCGTTTGTCGCAAAGATACACAATATTGTTTCAAAGTCGGAATGCCCCGTTATCATAGCGGGCGACCCCAATCATCCTGAGGTCATCGGGATAGTCGGACATTGCCCGAATCCAGATGAGGTAACAGTGGTGCGTGACTCGGACGAGCTGAAAAAAATGGCAGAATTGCAGAAATTTCCTCGTCAAAATGCACTAATTATGGTTGCTCAGACGACGTTTAATTCGTCAAAATGGCAATCTTGCATTCAAGTTGCAAAAAAACACTATACAAATATCACGATTTTTGATACAATATGTAGTGCGACGGCTGAAAGACAAAAGGAAACCGAGGAGCTTGCACGGCGCTCGGCGCTTATGGTCACAGTCGGCGGAAAAAATTCCAGCAACACCGCAAAGCTGGCACAGATAAGTCAAAAACACTGCCCCGTGATTTTCACGCAGGACGGCAGTGATATTGATAAAGCCGCAGTATCGGAACTGCTCCCTTTGCAGGGCGGTACGGTCGGTATAACGGCAGGAGCTTCGACACCTGCCTATATAATAAAGGAGGTTCATAGAATTATGAGCGAAATTCTCAACAATGAAGAAGGATTCGACTTCATGGCGGAGGTTGACAAGACCTTCAAAAAAGTATATATAGGGAACAGGGTCAAGGCTTTAGTAGTAGCTGTAAACAAGAACGAAGCTGTTGTAGACTTAGGCACAAAGCACTCAGGCTACATTCCTGCAAGCGAGCTCTCGCAGGATCCCAATGCAGCTCCCTCAGATGTTGTCAAGGTTGGCGATGAGATCGAAGCCATCGTTACAGCTGTAAATGACGCAGAAGGTACAGTTACACTTTCCAAGAAGAAGGTTGACAGCGTTCTCGGCGTAGAAAAGCTTGCAGCCGCTATGGAAGCAAATGAAACGCTCGAAGGTGAAGTATCATCGGTAGTTAAGGGCGGCGTTATCATTATCTCCAACGGTACAAGAGTATTCATCCCCGCTTCACAGACAGGCGTTCCCAAGGACGGCAAGCTTGAGGAGCTTCTCAAGAAGACAGTTCCTTTCAAGGTTATCGAAGTAACAGAGGCAAGAGGCAGAGTTGTAGGTTCTATCCGTCAGGCTAAGAAGGAAGCAAACGATGCCGCTAAGGCTAAGTTCTGGGAGAACATTGAAGTAGGTCAGAAGTTCACAGGTGAAGTTAAGTCTATCGAAAGCTACGGCGTATTCGTAGACCTCGGCGGAGTTGACGGTATGGTTCACTCAAGCGAGCTCACATGGAACAGAATCAAGCACCCCAGAGAGATCGTTAAGATCGGCGACAAGCTCGATGTATATGTAAAGAGCTTCGACCCCGAGAAGAAGAGAGTGTCACTCGGCTGCAAGAAGGAAGAGGACAACCCCTGGAACAAGTTTGTTGCAGAGTACAGCGAGGGCGATGTTGTTGACGTTACTATCGTAAGCATCACTCCTTTCGGCGCATTCGCACAGATTATCCCCGGCGTTGACGGTCTTATCCACATCAGCCAGATCTCTACAGAGCGTATCAACAATGTAGCTCAGGTTCTTTCTATCGGCGATGAAGTTAAGGTAAAGATAATCGAAATCAACGAAGAGCAGAACAGAGTAAGCCTTTCTATCCGCGCACTCAAGGAAGAAATGCCTGAGGACGAGGAAGAGGAAGCTGAAGACGCTGAATAATCGTTAATAAAACGAATGTCAAAGAGCCACCGGTGACGGTGGCTCTTTCAGACTGTCGATAAACCCACGCACAGACAAAAAACACCTTTGCAGAGCCGAAAACGGCTTTGCAAAGGTGTTTTTGCTTACTGTGTCAATGTATCTTTGTACGCTTATCGGGTCGATTTTCCGGTCTGCGTGTGTTTTTCAACGTATGCAGCGCATATTGACTTTTCAGAATTCCACCCTCTGCCCGAACTTAAGCAATATTCTTGAATACAGCTCCTTATTTATCTCATAATAATCGGTAGCGGTGGCCTTTCTGTCGTTTTCATAAAGCTCAAAACGCATAATTATCTCGCTGTAATCCTCCGTGTAATAAAAAACGCACAGCCAGTAGCGGTTTTTCTCCGCATAATAATTCACAGGTTCAAGCGTCAGCACCGAGCATAAATCGCCGTTTAACAGTATTGTCAGCTCATCGGGCTTTATATAACAGAACTGTACCTTCTTTGTCATAGGCATAGCTTTCGCTTTTCTTTTAAGCGGAGTATCGGCTGATTCTGTCTTATCCGCTTTCTTTTTAAAGAAGAACATATATCTTCCTCCTGTACATATTTTCCTGATAATGCTATTCTATCACACATCGTACACTTTGTCCATATAACCTGAATATTTTTTCACTTGTGATAAAAATGCCGTTAAAGCAATTATCTGTCAAACTTCAAAGCTGTATCACAACTTTTTCACATACGAACTGTATACTTTAGCCATAGTCAAAAAGCAATAAAGCCTACGGGCGTGAAAGGATGATAGATATGACAGACGGATTTGAACGCAAAGATATGAATACAAACGACAGTGAACAGGTTCAGAGCTTCTCTACTGCCGACAATGCGCAGCAGGCAACAGGTGCTTTTGCAAATACAGAAGCGCAAACAAGCAATACATCCGGTGCCGCAAATAGCACGAACAGCGGTTATAACGATACCTCCTACAGCAGTAACTACAATGCACAGCAGAATGCCTACAACTCATATTACAGATATGCAGGCAATATGAATAACGCTCAGCAAGGTATGAACGGTGCGAACAATGGTCAGAATAACGTCCACGTTGTACCGGACGGCGGCAAGGCGCCAAAGAAAAAAGGCGGCAGTAAGGGTGCTCTGGTCGCAGGTATCGTTGCTATAGCTCTTGTAGTCGGCGGCGGTGCAGGATTTGCAGGAACGGTACTCGGCAACAGCATCAACGCTACAATTCCCTTTGTAAGCTCGTCTGACGGTACATCTCAGGGCGAATCGGCTGACAGCGGCTCAGAAAGCTCCGTTGCCGCACCGTCAACAACGCTTAACACCTCAAACACGGCAACAGCCGCTCCACTTGACGAAAGCAAGATAAACGACAGCTCAAACAGCACGCTTCTGAATGCAGAGGAGCTTTACGAAAAGGTAAAGAACACTGTTGTGCTGGTATATAACTATCAGCGCCAGACAGGCTATGCAGAGCCTGTGAAATACGGCAGCGGCAGTGGTGTTGTATTCACCTCTGACGGTTATGTGATCACAAACGCACACGTTGTCGAGGGTGCAGACAAGATGACGGTAGTTGCTCCCGACTATAAGAACCCCGATACTACCAAAGAATATGAAGCCACCGTTGTCGGCAGTGATACCTATTCAGACCTTGCAGTGCTGAAGATCAGCCGTGACGATCCGTTTGAATATGCAACACTCGGCGACTCGGACACTGTAAGAGTAGGTCAGGATGTATGCGTACTCGGCAACCCCAAGCAGTTGCTCAACTCTCTTACTAAGGGTATCGTATCCGGTCTTGGCAGAGCTTCAGCTTCAAACAGCGCATACGGTACAAGTACAATACAGATAGACGCGGCTATCAACAGCGGTAACAGCGGCGGCGGACTTTTCGATATGTACGGCAACGTTATCGGTATAATCGACTATAAGCTGGTATCAAACACATCGGCGTCTATAGATAACATCGGCTTTGCCATTACAATAAACGAGGCTAAGCCCGTTATCAACGACCTTATGACAAAGGGCTATGTTACAAACCGTCCCGGTCTTGGCATCAACGGCGAAGAGATAAGCGAATACAGCGCATATATGCAGGGACTTGAAAGCGGCGGCGTATATGTAACATATATCTCGGAAGATATGCCGGTAGCAAAGAGCGGTCTTAAAGTCGGCGATATCATTTCAAAGGTAAACGGCACTGCTGTTTCATCTGTAACAGATATCCAGAACATTATCGCCGAACTCAATATCGGTGATACCGTTGAGCTGACCGTCTACAGGGCAAGCGCAACAGGCAGATATACAACAAAGACTATCAATGTAGAGCTTGCTGAGATCGAGCTTAGCTGATAAAGATAAGTGAATAATAAGAAGGGGCTGTGATGGGTTTCATCACAGCTCATTTTGTTTGTAGAAAAACTCAATAAGGTTTAAAATAACGTACTTGCTCCCTTGTGTAAAGGAAGCTGTCGCAGTGCGGTACAACATTTTCGGTATTGTTTTATATATCAGATAAAAGTTGTTTTGATATAGAACAAAGCTTTCCGTCACTGTGACTGAGGGATTGTCAGCGGAGGTGTTTGTGAAAGCAGAAAGATTGGTAGCAGGCAATCCCTCAGTCTTGACGGCAGACAAGATTTGTGAGCTTTAAGTGTTACAGGTATCGCAAAGAATGATAGTATTTGAAACAAGCAAGACTTGCCGCAAGCCAGCTCCCTTTACACAAGTGAGCTAAATAATTAGTGCTTGGCGGAACGTGTTGCTTTCTTACTGAATTGTTAGTGCAAATGAAATAACGTGTCAGTGCAACTGCACTATCACTGAAATTTTCAAAAGACGCACTGTGATTGAGAACTACATAAAAAAACAGAAGTATCACAATTTGCTCCCTTGTGTAAAGGGAGCTGTCGCAGTGCGGTACAACATTTTCGGTATTGTTTTATATATCAGATCAAAGTTGTTTTGATATAGAACAAAGCTTTCCGTCACTGTGACTGAGGGATTGTCAGCGGAGGTGTTTGTGAAAGCAGAAAGATTGGTAGCAGGCAATCCCTCAGTCTTGACGGCAGACAAGATTTGTGAGCTTTAAGTGTTACAGGTATCGCAAAGAATGATAGTATTTGAAACAAGCAAGACTTGCCGCAAGCCAGCTCCCTTTACACAAGGGAGCTAAAATTAGTGCGAGGCGAGGGATAGAAAAAAAGATTATGGAGATAGCAGAAGTTATAATAATCGGTACAACGGGAGAATCTGTGTGTGTTTGTTGGCAAACCGAAGGGCTGTGATGAAGAAATTCATCACAGCCCCTTTTCATTTATGTCTTTAAATTAAGCAGTACAGAGGACATAAACATACCGTCCTTTACTTCCGAACGATATGCACCGCCGTATTTTTCGGCGATACTCTTTACGGATTCAACGCCTACACCGTAACCGATATGCTTTGATGAGAACAGCACACCGCTCAGGTCTTTTTTAAGCGTACCCGTAAATGTATTGTCTATGCCGAGGCAAAGAGTATATCCGTCCGTCATTGCCCTTATTACTATCTTCCTGTTATCTCCCTTTTCCTCCTTGCAAGCGTCTGTCGCATTTTCGATAAGGTTACCGAACAGCACCGACAGATCCGTTTCGTCAACAGAGATATTTTCGGGGATGACTGCCTTTACATCATAATCTATATCGGCGTCCTTTGCCGCCTGTGCAAAATACAGCATTACGGCGTTCACTGCCTTGTTTTCGCAGAAGCTGATAAGCGTATCGTCGGGCAGGCTCTGCTGATAGCTGTTAAGATACTTTTCGAGCTCCCCGTATTGCTTGTTTCTGACATATTCCTGCATAAGCGAGATGTGATGACGCACATCGTGCTTTGCTCTTCTCGCGTCCGCTATCTTTTCCTGCAGATTTTCGTATTGCAGGTTCTGCATCGCAAGGCGGTGGTTGTTATCGCTGAGCCTTATGTTCTTCTCCTGCTCGTTTATCAGCATTGCTATAACATAATACACTATGCCGGCTCCCACGTTTATAAACAGCAGGAACACGGCGTTGCCTGCGTCAAGCGCAGTTTCAAGGCTGGACTTGCCGTTGTTGTTATAGAGCATATAGTACCATATCAGATAGAAGGTCGCAGGTATCAGCCACAGATACCGCCACTCGATACTGGTAGGCTCTTTTTCAACTGCGGGAGTATACACCTTTTTTGTGTAGTTGAAAAGCGGTATCCACACCACTGCCAGCACAAAGAGCATTATAAGCGAGAACGACCAGCGGTACGACTGTAACGCAAGCTCAGGAAAAATCTTTCCTTCTATGCACTTTGCCGCTGCCACGACAAAATTCGCCGTGTTTGAGATCATAAGCAAAGTGAACAGCGCCTTGCCGAAATTTACTTTAACCGCAATAAAATAGAAAACCACATACACCGCAGTGCTTACCGCACTTGCAAGCGCCGCCTTTTCTCCCGAAAAGAAAGCCGCCCACAGCCCAAGCCCCATCTGGATAAACGATATAACGACAATAATACAGACCGTGATTTTCGCAGAAAAGCGAAGCCTTGAACGGAAAGGATAGAGTGCGAGCGCCATAAACGGCAGGAAATTCAGCAGCGAATAAACGCACATTTCCGCTATTCTGTATAACGGCGGCATCATAGCTCACCACCCTTTCCGGGCTTTATACGATAGCACATATATGCAGCCGAATTTTTCCGTGCTTTGTAAGTAGTATTTATCATAGCCGACCTCCTACAATATAACCCATATCTATAATAGCACACAACGGACTGTTTTACAATAAAAATCAGAGTGATTACATCTGTATATTACGGTTTGTGCCGAAAAAAGCCCCGATGCAACCTGCACCGGGGTAAAGTTATCGCTGTGTATTTACCGTCTGAGTTATTCTGAGTTTATTGTTATTTGACAAGCAAAATCAGAATTTTTGACACGCAAAATACAAAATCAGAATAATTCTCATAAATATTAAAATCTCTTTGTTTTTTCGGTTTTTTCTCAACATTAACAATCTTTAATGTTGAAAAACGGCTGATTTTTCAAAGAGATTTTTGTATTTCGTTTTTATATGGAGAAAATTCACTTTAACAACATCTATTTTATTGATGTATAAACAGTGTTTTTTCGGTCAGGTCTATTTTATTTACGGAGATAATGGAGCAGTGTAGTATTATCATCGTAAAGAAAATAGTGCTGTATTTATCAGTAGTTTCTTATCAACAGCTCATTAAAACTGCCTGAGGACAAATTGTTGTTCCTCGAAATTGAAACAATGGTGTAATCCTTATAAAGATCTCGAATAAACATATCATCGTTATAAGAAAGAAGAAATTTTCCTTGAATTTGTGAAAGCTTTAAAGCAAGACGTTTGTGATCATTTTCCGTAAATTCAATATCATAATATTTCTCTGTTGTGTGATATGGCGGATCAAGATAGAAAAAAGAGTTTCGGCGATCATAGACTGTAATCAAATCCTCGAAATCCTTCTTTTCTATTAAAACGTTTTTTAAACGGTCTGAAATAACCGATAAATAATCTTTTGAACGATATAGTGGCTTTTTGCTACAACCAAAAGATTTGCCGTCAGCCCCGAAGGATAGGCGCATTTTTACAAAATATCTTGCCGCCCGTTGTATATCGGTAAAACCTCGACAGCTCAATTGTTGGGATACATCCTGAAAAATTTCTCGACTGTTATAAAACCCATCTATTTCACGTTGAAGCTCTGAGCAATGATATTTAATACAACGCATTAAATTAACAAGCTCGCCATCTGCATCGTTGTAAATCTCTAAATCTGCTTGCTTTTCTTTAGAAAAAAGCACCCAACCGCCACCGCCGAAAACTTCTATGTAACGGTTAAATTGATCTGAATTTGGAAACATATCGCATATTTTATTACGCAAAAGACGTTTTCCGCCTATGCGAGGGATTGGACTGTTTATCATTATGAACCTCCTATACTATTGTAAATATAAAATAATAAAGTGGGGCGTTGCCGCCCCACCGCTACATTCTTAAACTTTTTTAAGATCGGTAATATTAAATGCTGTATTTATCGCAAGCACTGTGCTATCGGGAGATCTGTTGAGGACTACACGGTTGCCATTTACGCTCGAAACATAGAAGCGTTTATAGAAAACCCAGTCATCGATAGGCATACCGTCATAGGTTTTGCTACCGTTTTTTATGCGCACGATGTCGCCGACTTTTAAATTTAACGAATCAGACGTCGGGTTGTTTTCAGAAGCAACCTTTGTTGATAATATAAGATCCTTACAGAACATCCATCCGGTATCCTGTCCATCAATTCCGATGCAGGCTTCTGTACCATCTTTTGATAATCGCTGAATAACAAATTCAGCGGTATAAACAGCCGAAATAGGCTTTATACCATTTGAAAAAAATGCTCCTGATTTAACCTTCACCTTATCTCCGGACTTAAAACACGATGTTTTGTTTTCACTTTTGGTATCTGTTTTTACAGAATCGTTAGTTTTGCCGCCATGCTCCTTATACCACTTTGAGGTAAGTGAAGGATAATCTACAAAGCAGATGTTGCTATCGACTTTTCTGTCATCAACAATCTCTGTTCCCCACTGCCATAGTTTCTGACCATAGTTAAACTTGCTCGGAACATCAGGATTATTTGTCCAGTGTGCAAGCCATATATCTATGCCAGTTAAGCGATCGCTGTCATAGTAATTCTGCATCCATGACGGATTGGCATAAATACCTGACGGCAGACCAATAGCAGTCATTTCACTGCAGAATTTCAACGCCATGTCAGTACGCTGCTTGATAGTTAGATCATCTATCTGTTTCTGCTCCTCCATATCGAAAAATACAGGATATGACGTTTTTAATCCTTTCACTACCTTTTTACAAGCGGCAAGTTCTTCTTCGAAAGCATTGTCAGTGGTCGCTTCAAAATACCAAAACAGACCGAAAGGTATATTTCGCTTCTGACACTCTGAGAGATTACGTTTGAAATATGTATCTTCATCAGAGCGTATACCCGCACGAAGTATAACAAATTTAGCCCCGGATTCCACAATCTTATCAAAATTGATATTTTCCTGAGCACGACTGATGTCAAGTCCCTTAATTCTCATCTGTATTATCCTCCTTATTGTTACTACTATCGGCAAGCCCTTCGCCGATAGTATAAGCCAGTACAGCTGCACCTGACATCAGACATCCTGATACAGTAGTAGCTGTTTTGTCTGATCCGCCGAAAGCAATTATCAAACCGGTTATAAATCCGGTTAATGATAACCACCATTTACGGCTTGTCAGTTTGCGTTTCCAGTCAATTTTATTCATAATTTAGCCCTTTCCTGCCGATTACTCGGCATCTGTTATATCAATCAGTTCGTCGCTGATCTCTTCCCGCTTTTCATTCATCTCTGCCTCATACTCGTCCATTGCCGTATCAAACCTCGCAATATCCTCCGCCGTTATTCTGTCACGGCTGTAATGATTGCCAAGCTGCATAGCCGCCCACGCCCTGTCAAAGCTGCCGCTCTTAACGCCGTTCACTGCAACCTCGACTATCCATTTGCCAAAATCAAGCATTATACCTCACCTCCCGATACTGCCGCCGCTTCGAGTGCCGCAATTCTTGCTTCAAGGCTTGTTATCCTCCGCTCATCGTCCTCCGGTGCAGGCGACCAATCAGTAGCCTTGTTGCCTTTTTCAAACTTAACGTTTCTTATTTTTATGCCGCAAGCCTTTGCACCGAGTGCGATTATGAACTGCACATAGCTGAGCTCTTTATCCGATGAATAAACAAACGTGCGGCTGTACTTTGTCCACGCCGTTTCCGAAGCTTCCAAAACATCAATAACAAAATCCTTTACCGTGCCGTCTGTGTAGTTATATCTGACAGTAACCGTTGTTCCTCCACCGACATAGTACCCTTCCAATTTCTTTACCTCGCAAGAGATCGTATATGTACAACCGTTTTCGGGCAGCAGATTCGGGTTTGCCGCAACAACTCCGTTTGATACCGATGCCTGTGTCGTAAACTGTCGTGTCGCAGTTTCGGCTTTCGTAAGCGTTGTAACTCCGTCATCAAAGGCGTAAGTAACAGCCGCCGAGTAAGCCCATCCGGCAGGATATTTTTTGTCAAAGCGGCTATAGTACAGCAGATTTCTGCCGCCGATTTCAACAGCGTTCACCGCCGCAGTAATATCTGCCGCAAAATCACTTGCGTGCTTGCCGTCTAGTGTGTCTGCATCACCGGACTTTATTTTTTCCCAGTCGTTCCATACACCGTTATTCAGCGACCTGATGTACTGCGTCTTGTCTGAGCGCACCGACGTTGCTATCTGCGTAAGATATTTTGGATTTCGGTAAAATACCTGAACATAAAAATTATTGTTAGCATGATTTCCGTTCGGTGTATTTGCTGTAGGATTTGCCGCAGCTCCCTGCATTTCAAAAATGCCGTTTGTTTTTAAATCGTTATAATCACCGCCTAAAACACTAGCAGCTTTCGCCGGATAGAAATCCGTTACATTCTTTCCCGCCGCCGTTCCGAGTGTCGGGAAATCCGTTATCTGCGACTTTGTATGCGTGTGACCTTGTGCCGCCGCCCCGACTTCCTCCGCTGTATATGCAGGCTTGCTTTCAGCTTTCGCCCAGTCGGATATATCATCGGATTTCAGATACTCCGACAGATCATAAAAATTGACGTACAAAAGCTCTGACCACGGAGTATTTCCATCTCCTATTTTGATGCCATGTTGACCGCTTTCAAAGTCAGTTATACACATATACCCTTTCGGGGGAACAAAGGAAGCATGAAGAGTCCACTCAGCCGGCGAACGCATATCCTGAAGTAACTGGGCTTCAAGTATTTCCGCCTCCGATGAATTTGGCTCAGCTACAGACTGAATCTGCTTTATCGAGAAATAATCCCTGCCTACGCAATAGTAAGCAGAGATTTTGGACGACCATTTATATGCCGAATTGTCAGTGCTGTCTATATAAAGTACATCGTTTTCGCCGAGTTCTGGGAAATCTGCTGTTCCGCCGGCTTCGACTATTTTGGATACGGTTTGATTTACATCTTTCTTTTCTAACGGCGATTGTGTTAATTGAATTGCAGCATTGTACTCTGCAACAGACGAAAACGAAACATCCATATACTGTGTAACTTGATGAAAAGCGTCTTGGCTACCGCCTACAAATTCTTTAAAATAATTTACGCCTATAATCACCCTTGCTCTGCCGTTCGGAAACTGTTCTGTAGGTGCGTAAATATTTGCCCACTTAACCGCAAGCGAAAACGTGCCGTACTCGCTTCTTAACTCGTTCGGCGTTTCTTTTACCTTTTCTACGATTTCGCCGTTGTTTATTTCGCTCCAAACATCAAAATAATACCAGTTTTTCGAGCCGCCATCATTTACATATTGGTTTACCGTTATATATGTTCTTAAACTGACAAATTTTTTTGCGGATGTATTAAAGGCATTATAAATGCCGTTATTTACAATAAAATCTCCGCATATTGCACCAAACTTAGCGGTAATAGGTTTTGCAGTGTAACCTTGTACGATTATGTCACTTTTGCCATCTTGTCCGTATGTTATTTTGTCGTCTACGCTGTATCCGATTATGCTGTAATCGTATTTCAGATATTCTTTTGTTTTTTCGGAAATTATAACAGGGTCATTTATTATAGTAGTGCTGTTATATTTTCCTGCTCCCGCATTAGATATATGATCCCCTGCGGCACTATACCTGTTTGATGACTGTTCAGTGCTTTCGGCTGTGGAAGTAATTTGCTCTGAAAAGCCTCCGTCCTTGCTAAGCTCGTAAGAAATAGCGGTTATCGTAGCTTTTTTAGTTGTTCCATTGCTCATTACTTCTATAACATCATCCGGCAACAGCCACCCTCTGCCACGTCTTGATACATTAGCGGCATAATAGTGATACCCTCCGAGCTTGTTCCAGACATACTCCATTATTTCAACGGTGGCAAGAGGATTAACTGCTTCGATTATACCCGGCAAGGATTCATCGTAAGCCGTACCGTTGGCATCAATATAAAATGCGGTATCAGTACCGATTGTAAAGCGTATGCCTTTTACGGTAAAACCGTCATCCTGAGCAACAGTACAGCTTTCGCAAGAACCTTCATCTACTGTTTCAACGCTGTTTGAAGGACGTGTAAATATCAGTTTATCGTTCGCATCAAATTGAGCATTACAACCGTTGCAGGCGGCAATAAATCCGATTATTTCACGGTATGTGTAATATTTATTTGTCGGATTTGTTGCCTCGCTGTTATAAATCGGTTTCGTTTTTACTTTTGCAAAAGCTTCACAGGTTACGCTCAGGGAAAAGCCGTTAATTTTGCTGATATACTCGAGCATTTCCTGATGAGTTGCAGGAAAGGATAAAGCGTTAACCTTTCCGCCGGCACTTCCGTTAAAGCTACACGGCTTATCAAGATAATAAAATCGATCATATGCTTCTATTGTCACATATCCCTTTTCTTGAGTTAGATCTGTAATAAAAAATGTTCCGATTTGTGCCAATGCGGTAAATCCGATAAATACAGTCACTTTATAATCATCCATGGTCGGTAACATCGTTGCACGGATTGTTGCAGTCAGGCGAGCTGCTGCTGTTCCACCTACACTAAGACCGCCATCAGACGGCGAACGTGAAAGTTCAAATGACACAATATCATCAATGCCGAAATCTACATCGCCAATTGAAATTTTTGCATTGATATTTCTTACAGGCTTGGTAGCGTTGGTCTTATAATTTGATGATACTGAAATCATATTTCTTCCACCTCCACTGACACATCTTTATAACAATCTCCGAGCTTTACATCGGTAAAAGCATACGGCGCAGATATATCACCTTTTGCATGAACGGTATAAGACTCACCGTTTACCTCAAGCGTGAAACTACTGCTTTTTAATATGGTAAAAACAGAGTTCCATTTTGCCGCAGGAATTATGCCAAAAACGACAGAACCGGAGATTTTAAAATCTCCGAATCTGTCCGTATAAGCCGTTCCATTCAGACTATACGAAGTGCTTTCACCACGGCAAGAATGACGGAGATTGCATTCGGTAATGTATTCCGATAAGTCTATATTGTTAATTTTCACCGTCATATCTGTTCCTCCTATAATGGTGATTTTCCTGTTTGCTTCTGTATCTTCTTAATGCCTTTAACAGTAGCTTTCGCTAATGTATACTCATTCGTTTTAAGCGTTACGTCGAGTGTATATTGCATCTTTTCCTGTGCGGTTTTCAGCTTTTTCAGTTCCGACACTACATCATTAAGTGTTGCATCTGCTTTTTCTGCTGACGCTGAAACCTTAGAAGCGGCTGATAATCCGCTTATGAGCTTACCCGATTTACTGTTACCGACTTTGCTTGCACCTATGCCTGCGGCGAGCTTTGCGTTTGCGGTATCAACATTATCCCAAACTGTCGGTATGTAAGACGTAATATTGATATTTTGCATACCGCTGCTTGAACTGCTCGAACTAGTTTTCTTTGATGATGAGCTTAAAGAACTTTTAGACTTTGTGCTTGAAGAACTTTTTTTCTTAGTGCTTGACGAGCTTGACGTTTCCTTTTCTTCCTTTTCTTCCGGTACATAAACATAATCTGATGCTTTATATGTAGACGGAGTATAGGTGTATGTCGGAGCTTTGTATGTTGTTTTCCCTGCACTGCTATATGAATAATTTGTTCCGGCACCGGTATATCCTAAAGCTGCTTTTCCTTTACGCTCCTCTTCTTCTGCAATGCTTTGACTATAAGCAGAAGAATGGTCTTCATTGTCTGAATAACCCTGTGAATACAGTCCGTTATTATTTCTGACGTTGTTATACCACTCTTTAACCTTATCCTCATTGACATAATCCTTTAATTGTGAATCGAAATATTCTTTTTTTTCCGCTGTATCAAGGAATTTGTTTTTGGCATTTGATAATGCCTCATCGGCTGATTTACCGCTTCGTAATTCCTGAACTATGAATTTATTCATATCACCATGCAAATCGGTATATTTCGTGCTCAGCTCATTCGCTCTGATCTCTTCCTGATGTGTAGCGGCATACATTTCCTCGCCGATTTTTTGACAAGCCTCCCTGACTTCGTTGTACCAATTTGAGAGATTGCTGCCGAAGATCGAATCAATTGTGCTTAATACGCCATCAAACAGATTAACAAGACCGTTTCCGAAAGATTCAAAGCCGCCCATAATATCACCGGACAGAAAGTTGAGAACGCCGGCAAACACATTTGCAACAGCGGAAATAAGGTCTGCTACTACATTCAGCGCAGATCCCAGCCTGTCGCTAAGGACGTCGGAGAGAATTTCGAGAATTGGCTTAATTGGGGTTAACGCCCCGTCAATAAGACCGATAACAGCTGAAAGTAACTTTCCGACTGCAGAAATAACAGCACCGAGAGGTTCAGCAAGCTCTGCCACAAGCTCCAGAATCGGAGTAAGCAGTTCAATTACAATGTCAAGCACCGGCAGTAACGCCTCTATTACTTCCATTAGAGGTGGAAGAAGCGTATCCACAATCTTGATTATCGGCGGTAACAGCTTATCAAAAAGCTTAATCAATGTCGGAACAAGCTTCAGAATAATGCGTGTAATGCTTTCGAGTATAGGCTTAAGCAATTCCATAAACTGAGGAAGTATCCCTGTGATCAGCTCGATGAGCGGCGGAATAAGATCTGAAACGCTGTCAAGTATCGGCTTAACCTGCTCAATTATCTTCGGAATAAGCTCCGAAATAATCGGTTCGATAAGCTCAATAACATCCTTAAGTACGGGAATAATCTGCTCGCCGAGCGGAATCAGAAGCAGTTCGATTGTACGGGAAAGTCCGCTGAACATATCGGATAAGCTGTTGTACTTAACTGCTTCCATCTCACCGAGCTTATCACGGGTTTTATCAATGCTGTTCCCCATGTGCGCCATAGCGAGAACGGCATCTTCTCCGAGGTCTTCCCACTTTGTTCCGTACAAAGCAACACCTGCGGCGTTGCGATCTACATCACTTTTACATTCGGCAAGCTTTTCGTTGACAAGCTTGAATGCCTGATAAGCACGGTCACCACCTGCGGCGAATTCTTCACCGAGCTTTGTTGCGTCAAGCCCGAGCAGAGCCATTCCGTCAGCGGTAGTCTGACTGCCGTCCTTTGCTCTGATAGAGAACTCCTTAAAAGCGTCATTCAGAAAATCAATTTGGAACGCACCGTTTTTTGCACCTTCTGCCATCATAGACATGGTTTCTTCGGCGGTAAAGCCCATATCAGCATAGTAAGTGCTGTATTCGGCAAGCTGATCGGCTATGTCACCGTTCTGATTCAAACCTTTTTCTGCACCCTGAGCAAGGAGATTATATGCTTCCTCGGCTGTAATGCCAAACTGCTTCATTAAAGCGTTTGCTCCACGGATACCCTCAGAAACGTCTATATCGTATGTATCTGATAAAAGATATGCGCTTTCAATAACCTTTTGAAGCTCATCGTCTGTGACGTCTTTCATCTGCTGCTTGATTAGAGCGAGCGTGTTGGATATATCATCAAAGCTTTCGCCGTAATTATCGCCGTAAACTTTTTTAATGATATCACCGTATTTTTTCGCTTCTTCTGCAGTAAGCCCGAGCGATGCAGTCAGCTGATTATTTGCTTTATCAAGATCGTTTGCTGCGGATATAGCTTTTCCTGTTGCTGCAACAGCTACCGTGCCTGCTGCAGCAAATCCTGCACCAACAGCAACGCCGATGCCTTTTCCGACGCCTTTAAGACCTGTGCCGATTTTTGAGCCTATGCTGGAAGTTTTCTTTTCGACTTCTGAAGAAAGCGTATCGGTACTGTTGATAATTTCTTGTGTATCCTTTTTATAGTTATCAACTACTTTGTCGCCTTCTTTTTTTGCAGTCTGCGTTACAGCTTCCTTGTTTTTCTTTTCGGTCTGCACTACTTTGTCAGACTGCTTCTTTGCTGTGTCTGTTATATTCTTCTGCGTCTTGGAATTGTCGTTCTCTATTTCATCGTTTGCTTTTTTCACAGCCTGCGAAATGTTTTCCTGCGACTTTTCAACGACTTCTTCCTGTTTTTTTGCGCCTTTTTGAGCCGCTTCGGAAACCTTTTTTCCTGCTTCCGCCATATCAGCGTCTATTTTACTTAAGTCCGCACGGACTTCATATTCAACTCTTCCGTCGCTTTCCGGCATAATCTCACCTCTCTTCTGCTTGTTTTTCAAGGATGCCCCATAACCGATCCCAACCGTCCTGCGCCGATTGTTTGTTTACGGGATTTTTAATCGCATACTGTGCTTTGAGTTTTAACAGTGCCGATATCTGTTCCTGATTTTTACTGTTAGGTGCAGGAACTGGTCGTGTGCGTATGTCGATAATATCACTCAGTCGTGTATCGGAAGGCAAAGCTCCGAGAAGGGAAACAAATTCCCACCACTGTAGCTTTCCTTGCTCTTTGAACAAGTCGATGCCGTAGGCTTGCCTAAATGCGGCATAAATATAAGGTGCATCCTGATCAAAGCTAATCGTTTCCGCTTCCGTGTCAGAGGTATTTTTATCAAAATTGATAAGTTTATCGAAAATTTCATTAACCACATCGGCTCTTACCGAAAGATTTTTGACTTTCGGGGCAATTACAAACCAATCGAAGATAACATCAAATGAATCGATGCCTTCCAGTTCATCACTGCTCAGTAGTTCAAATGCCGATAAAACACGGTCAAAACTCAAATTTAATGTATAACAAATGCCCCCGACTTCTATGCTGCGGGGGCACGGCTGTGACAATGAAAATGTACTCATTAGCGGTACTTATGTAACGCTCTGATCTGAGCCTTACGATTACGAAGCGTTTCATTTATTTTCGGTACAATGACAGCATTAATAAACGGTACTACCTGTATACCCATTTCAATGTAATTGTCCTCGAAAAATTCAAGCAACTTTTTTGTACCGTCTTCGCCGAATATCAGCTCAAAAATTGCAATTACCGCATTTCCATACGCCTCATAAGCGCATTCAAGATCTGTTTCAACACCGTTTTTTCTTATTTCTTTAAGACGTCTTTCTGCGTCTATGACTTCGGTCTGCTTTTTCCTGAACGCCGTGCAGACGGCATCTGCATCTATGTCTATATCAATGCTGTCGATGACGTTTCCGTTTTTATCAGACAGCTCAAGAGTTTCCGTGATTTTCTGTGTTCGTGTGATTTTATATGCCATTGTTATCCTCCTGACAAAAATTCAGCAGTGTGCCTGTCGGCACACTGACTGTATTTCTCAACTATTCTCAGCTGCTTGAAACGGACGCAGCCTTTATAGTAGGCTTGCCGTTAAACGCAATTGTACAGCTTATGGTATTCGGTGCTGTAGATTCGCCTCCGCCTATACCGGCTGCGGTAACCGTAACGGGACAGGTAAGTTCCTTGCCATTACGGGTTATTTTGATGTCTGTTACTCGCTTAGAGCCGATCTCATATTGAATTTCATCAAGAAAAGTACAAACAGGATCATCTTTAATGAAGTCGCCCGCAAGCACTACTGTAGGAGCTGCGCCAACAACCGCAGAACTTGCAAAGCCGCCGTCTGCAAGATAAGTTGCACTGTATACTACCTCGTTTATTGCGGTTGTTACCGACTTAAATGCCTTGCGCATATCCGAATATGTAGCCGCTTCTCCTGTAGGAGTAGTATTGATCTCTACCTTTATTTCACTGTTCAGCTCGGCTTTGCCGACAGTAGGTATTACCTGTTCATTTGCCATATTAGTACCTCCTAAAATGCTATCCTGACATCAACAATCATGGAATATATCCAGAAATCCCCGACTTTTCCGACAGGTGCCGCATCAGTAGATACGGTTGCGCTCATCAGCTGAACGCATTCATCCTGTGGCAGTTTGGTTGCTCTTGATATAAGATTGCCAATATTGAAAAGCTGTTCCATTGCTACACCTTGTGTCTTGTTTTTCGATAAAAGAAGAAGCGGCAAGGTTCTGTCCTGCCGCTGCCTGTTAAGTGTAGCACCGTTATCCTTTGCCGCTTGCACTTCGGCGGAAAGCCCTCCGCCGACAGGCAAGCCGGTTGTTTCAATTGTATATCCGAGCTTATCTTCAATAAAATAGAGAATAAGCTCGATTGCTCGTTTTTGTGGTGACATTACTTATCACTTCCTGTCAAAAGTTTCTGCAGTTGCCTTCGCCATTGCTCGCCTTTTGTCGCCGCCGCTTTATGCGCCCACATTTTGCAGGCTTTTGGGTTTTCGTCATGTGAATATGATATAGGGTTACCTTTTTTAGATACGCCATAGTACAACGTCCTTGCATAAGGCGTTTCCCAACGAAGAACCATAGCAATACTATCGTTTCTTATTTCAACTTCACTGCCTTTAGCACGGGCAAGTGCTTGTAACTGTTCTGAAGTCACTTTTTTTCCGAGCGGTGGTATCCAATCAGCAGAGATTCCCGTATGGATTATACTGCTATTTATGAGAACGCTCTGGTCTTGAGGTGCGTACTCGTTGCAATCTTTAAGAAAATTTGACATGAGTAGTTTTAAAGCATCATGCGTTCTTTCTGTCATTCTCTTCTTGACTGCCGCACTGTTTAATGTTATTTTTACGCTCATAATGATAACCCTATCTCATAATGATGTGGAGCATTTGTGTCATACCGCTTTATGCTTGCAATCCTGTATTCCGTTTTTTCAAAAATCACCTTTGCGCCCGGCACAAATTTGAAATTTGACGGAGAGGAATTACGGCAATCGTAATACATGACTGCATCAACCTTTACCTGATTATTCTGCTTATCGCTGGTATAACTCTCTGTTGGTTCTATACGGACATATTTCAATGTTTCCGTAGACGTTTCGGAGATTTCGCCCCATCTGTCGGTCTTTTCGGCAACAACAGCGGCAGTGTGTATCAAAAGACTGCGTGGTATAGGTTTCATCATAACGCATCAAGACCTTTATACATGAGCCCGGTCGATAAAAGCAAGCCGTATGACACATTGCACATCGGCAGTTTTCCATCCGATACGCTACTGTTGCCGCCTGCCGAATAGCTGAAACTGCCGAGTGAAATATTGCTGAAGCTGCCGTCATGCACGAATGAAAGACCGCCGTTTGCTGATATATAATCAACCTGCCAACAGATAGCATCTTTAACAGCCGTCTGAACCTTTTTATCCAGACTGTCGAACTGAGCTATTCTGCCGCAGGTTTCGTTATATATAATAATGTATGCAACCTCAAGGAGCTTAGACAGCTCCTTTTCGTCACTGTCAAACTCGCCGCAGAAAACGTCTTTGTAGTAGTCAGGTGTAACTATCTGCTGCATCGGATACCTCCGCCGGCTTCTTTGACTGCTTAGACTGCTTTTTGTTTGCCGAAGTTGTTTTCTGCTCCTGCTGAACTGTGTTATCCGCCAGATCTTCGGCTGTAAATCCTACTCTCGTCATGTAAACCTCCTTTTAGGTCAGCGCCGTTGTATCACGGTTAAGGTAGATACCCTTTACCTTGTTTTCGTATGTTTCAGCAATGCTGTAAGCACGGTAGAAAAACATATAACCGTCATCTGTCTGGTTCTCTTCGGGCGAAACTACCTTATTGACCGTGTGCTTACCGAACTGGATAACAGAATCACGGTTGATGATCATAAAGTTTATCTTGTAGCCACCCGTTGCTCCTGCATAACCGCCTGCGATTTCGTTGCTTGAGGTGCCATCCTTCATATCGATCGCCGTATAGAATCTCGTCTGCGGAACAGTGATGATCTTCTCAAAGCGGTCAAGGATAGCTTTGCTCTTTGTTGTATCAACATTCTTTGCAAGCGTAAGAAGTGTAGGAGTGATATACAGTATCTTGCCGTCAACGTTTACTTCCGCCTCATCCTGCGCATTGACAGCAGTCTGAAGAGCCGTCAGGACAGCTGTACCGGCGGTAGGAGTAGCTTCTGCGGCAGAGAGAATGCCTGTAGCACTTGCATATTTTGCAAAACGGAAAGCATCCATTTCGGGAACGACTTTTGTTCTTATGAACTCGCTTGCAAGCTTGCCGAACGCAATACCTGCGGTTTCTTCGTTATCCATTGCGTCAACGGAGAACTTACGACCTCTGTCATAGTTGCAGGACTTTGTTTCATAAGTAATTGTAACATCACCCTTGACATAGCCGCTTGAACGTGAGTAATCTGCAAGACCGTCCATGCTCATCTTAGGAATGAGAAACTCTCCTGCTTTTGCTCCAATTCTCACAGTGTCCGCATCAGCATCAAGTATTGATGTGGCAGAAGCCTGCTGATAGACTGTATCGAGCTTGTCGATATACGCCTTGAATTTTGTAATTGAATTTGCCATAGTGATTTTCCTTTCCGGGCTTACTTAATACCCATTATCTTGTTGATTCTTGCTTCATCGGCTGTTTTCTGTTCATCGTTTGCAGTCGCAACAGCTGATGTAATTATTGCCTTGGGAGGTTTTTCTCTCTTGAAGTTGGGATATTTTTCGATCACACTGTCAATAGCCTTGTCAAGTGTAACATCTCCGGCGACCTTTGACTTTGCGAGCGCAAGCACATCATCAATGCAATCTGCCGCAACGCCGACAGAAAGTGCATGAACCTTGCCCTTAAGCTCGGCTATCTCCTGCTTGTTTTCCTCCTGAGAGTTGTCGCTTTCGCCGGGGGATTCTGCGCCGCCTGATTTTCCGCCGTCAGCCTTTCCTGTTTCAGAATTTCCGGAAGTCTCGACTTTCTGCTCAGCCTGCGGTTCGGACTGCGTAACAGCTTCCGTGGCAGTGCCGTT
>ERZ1035041.297-NODE-297-length-25870-cov-5.407011_pt1 | contig 25870 bp, 28 predicted proteins | sample MGYA00520684_ERZ1035041 | MGnify/ENA primary metagenome ERZ1035041 (study PRJEB33766, sample SAMN09781699) | gut metagenome | biome: gut microbiome | host: Homo sapiens | place: Madagascar | study: EMG produced TPA metagenomics assembly of the PRJNA485056 data set... | reverse complement strand
TTTGCAAAACTATACCGGCACGTCAAACGATAAGGATGAGTAATCGTCAGCCCTGTCTGCACGCTGCGGCCGAACCCATCAGTTGTTGCTGTTCGAGTAAAACTCATGGAATGGTCTTTTGTTTTTTGGTGATGGAAAATATTAACAAAAAAGACATTTTTTCTTTATTAAAATCAGAATTTAAGCCATGAAAAGCGCGCTGTTTTTTTTTCAGCGCTCATGCAAAATTCAGGGTAAAATTTGTTACAGAATTGTCCGGATGAATTCCTGAACGCTGTTGCGGAAGCATCAATTTCAATCGAGCCAGCCGTGTAGCACGCAGGCGACAAAAAAAGAACACAAGCTCACTCAATGACTAACAGTACTGACAAGGCTGCCGCATCCGCCGCCATCCGAATCGCTCCGAGAAGCGGCCGGGTAAAGGCTGGCGTTGTGCTTGACCGAGACGGCGTGACTGTTGTTCAGAGCCGCGAGGGAATCGACGCAATTGAAAGGGCGGCCTATGTGGCCTATCCCGCCGATTGCGGCAATGCCCCCGAAGACAGGGCCGGATTCGCTGCCAGGGTGATCCGCAGCGTTGTCGACAAGCCCAACGACTGCGATGTCTGGGCGAACCTCTCCGAATCCGTCGTTTACGTCCTGACGCTTCCCGTCGTCAAGGATGCCGATCTTGACGCCGTTGCGCTTTTGAACGCGAGCCGCGTCTCTCCGATCAATCCCGACGAAACCAATTTCGACTACCGCCTTCTCGGCCGCACGGCAGGCACGGACGTGCCCTCGTTGCGCGCGATCGCCGTGAGCGCATCTCAGGAAGGCTGCGAAGTCTGGCGTTCCGCCTTTGAAAAGGCCGGCATCAAGCTTGCGGGCTTGAGCTCTCAGGAGCTCGTGCCGGCGCTTCTCGCCTGCCGCACGCCCGTCGACGAAAGCTGGACGACCTACGCCTACATGACGGTCGACGCGGGCGAGAGCGTGCTCACCATCATCGAAAACGGCCGCGTCGCGCTTCAGCGCAACTTCAACTTCGGCATGGACCAGTTGCTTGCCGACGCCGTCGAGCGCCTGTCCGTCACGGAAGAATACGATCCGAACGAATCGCCCGACGATCGCCGCGCGCGCCTGATGCTTCGCGTCAAGCAGATCTTCGCCGACGAAGAGCTTCTGAAGACGCACGGCGACATGCTCGCATCGAGCCTCGACGCAGGCGTCGACCGCTGCATCAAGTACCTTGAACGCACCTTCAGCTACTACGAGCGCGTCGAGCACGGCGCCGCTCCGATGGGTCTTGGCCTCACGGCCGACCACGGCTTTGCCCAGGTGCTCGCCCGCAGTCTGGAAAGCAAGCTCGGCATCCCGTGCAAGGTTCGCCTGCCCAACGCCTACCTCGTTGAAGGCGCCGAAGATCGCGTTCACGGCATTCCGGAAAATTTCAAGTGCGTGGCGGCTTTTGAAGCGCTGGGCCTTGCCTGCAGCAACGAGACGACGCCCAACCTGCTGGATCTGCCGGCCGAGCGCCGCATGCGCGCCAGGATGCGCCGTCTCGTGCGCGCCGGCATGGTTGCGCTCGGCGCCGCCACGGTCTGCATGCTCGGCATTGCCGCCTGGTGCGGTCTTGCCTGGGTTGAGGACGGCCAAGCGCTTGATCAAAGCCGCCGCCAGCTCGTGGCCATCGGCACGCCGCTCACCGCCCGTGCCGTCGACAGCGAAATGCAGCGCCTTGAAGCGCTTGAAAGCCGAGGCGTGGCCGTTCTCGAGCGCCGCCGCTTCGCCGGTCTGCTCGGCGAGCTTGCGGCCGTGCGCGGCGATGATGTCTACATTCGATCCATCGAGCTCGTGCCGGCCGGTGAAGCTGTTTCTGAAGACAAGAAGAAGTCTTCCCGCAATGAGCGGAACGAAAAGGCACGGCAGACGCTGGTCGTCGTGAACGTGAGCCTCTACGGCAGCGCGCAGGAGCGCGAGGCTTCCTTTGCGGAATTCATCAATCGTCTTGAAGGACTCAACCGCGGCGGTACGATGACCGTTGTGACGGAAGATTCCGTGGACAACGGCGTGGCCTACGCCATTCGCATGAGCGGAGGCTTCTGATGAAGGACGTGTTCAAGAATATGCGCGGTGCGGGTCTGGGCGGCCTGCTTCTGATGGCCGTCGTCTTTGCCGTGTCCGTCGTGCTCGCGGGCGGCCTCTACTTTGCCAAGATTTCCCGCGGCATTGAGCTTAACGAACTCAACGATGAGATCTCCGCTCACCGCACGATTGCGCCGGTTGTGGCAAGCCTCAAGGCGCGCCGCGTCGAGACGGAAAAGCTTCTTACGCCTGCTGCTGTTTACGACATGCCCAAGGATGTGCGCGGTCTTTTGAAGACGCTTCGCGTCGTGGCGCAGGATGCGGGCCTTCACAACACGCAGTTCCTGCCGGACGCCATCTCCGTCGTAGGCAAGAGCGACATTCGCCTCAAGGGCAAGGCTCAAGGCTCGACCGACTGCTTCCGCCGCTTCCTTGTGGGCCTGAGCTCCCAGGACTGGATCTCGTCCATTGGCCGCGTCAAGGCTTCTGCCGGCAACGATGCCGACAGCAACAAGTATGAAGTGACGATCCGGGCTCGTTTCGGCCTTCTTAAAGAGCAGGGAGGCAAGTGATGAATTCTCGTGAGAAAAAGCTGCTCGGGCTCGTGATTGTCGCCCTGATCTTGGCGGCCGGCAACTTCTTCTATTCGTCGCTTGACAAGTTCGGGGCCGTCGTTTCGTCGGATTCGAAGGCCGAGTCTGCAAGCTCCGCCGTGGCTCAGATGAGCGCCCGCATGGCGTCGATGCCGCTCAACGCCGAAGCGCGCAGGCGTCTCGCCGCCGCCAACGAGCCGCTCAAGCGCGATCCGCTTCAGGCGGTGCCGGCAAGCCGGCAGTTTGCGCGCAACGGCCAGAAACTTCCCTTCATCTCGGTCGACGGCTTAATTCACATGGGCCGCACCCACCTCGTCATTCTCGGCGGCGTTGAATTCGCCAGGGGCGACATGATCCCCGAGACGGGCGAAGTGGTGAAGTCGATCGGCGCCGATTCCGTGGTGCTTGAGCTTCCGGACACCGGCATGCGCCGCACGCTCAACTTCGTCGAGCAGGATCTTGAAACCAATTACGAGGAGCCGAAAGCCGGCGACTCCAACCTCATAACACAAGTGACCGCCAAGCCGGTCCGGTAATCGAATGAAAGCACTCCACATCAACCTCAACACCTGCCTCATGCGTCCTCTTGCAGCCGCGTTCGTTGCGGTGCTCGTGCTTTCCGGATGCGCAACCCGCGACAAGGACGGCATCGGCAAGGACGATGCGTTCATGCAGCACTGGCAGAACCAGTCCGTCGACCGACAGGGCTTCTCGCCCGCGCTCGAGGATCTGGCGCCCGAACCCCGCGTTCTGATGAAGCAACAGTCTGTAAATCTGCACGGCACGCCGCGCGCGCTGCCTGATCAGCCCATCACGCTCAAGCTCCAGAATGCAGCCGTCGAGTCGGTTCTGCGCGCCATGGCCTCCGCAGCCAACGTGAGCCTCATGATGAGCAGCGGCGTTTCGGACAAGATCAGCCTCAACGTGAAGAACGCCCGCTGGAGCGACGTCTTCCAGTCCATCCTTCGCTCCAACGGTCTCGACTATCGCTGGCAGGGCAAGATCCTGCAGGTGATGACGGCCGCCGACAAGCAGAAGGAAGTGAGCCTTCTCACGCTCAACAACCAGCTTTCCGAGCAGTACCAGACGGCCGCTCATTCGGGCGACATGATGGTGCAGGTCGTGAACGTCCGCTATTCCGATGCTGCTTCGCTCAAGAACAGCCTGACGCGCTTTGTTTCGCGCAACAAGGATGCCGTCATTGAAATCGACCAGCACAACAATGCGCTCGTCATTCAGGGAACGCCGACCGAACAGGCCCGCATCCTTGCTTTGATCGACAGCCTTGACCGTCCGCGTCCGCAGGTTCAGCTGAAGGCCTACATTGTCGAAACTACGAAGGAAAAGGCTCGCGAGCTCGGCATGCAGTGGGGCGGACGCTTCGAGCATCAGAAGCTGATCGGCGGTTCCGGCAGTACGCCTCTTAAGAAGGGCGGGGATGGAAGTACCAATACCATCAGCGGCTTCCCGCTTGGGCTTGGCTACGGCAGCATTGTCAATTCCTCCGGTGCAGGCACCCTTGGCCTGGCCTTTGGCAAAACTTCCGTTCTCGAAGCTCAACTCAACTTGATGGAAAGCGAAGGCGTGCTCAACATTCTGTCGTCTCCGTCCATTACGACGCTTGACAACAAGATGGCCTACACCGAAAACGGTGAGAAGGTGCCGTATGTAAGCAAGGACGACGACGGCGATACGAGCGTCAAGTTCGAGGACGCGGTTCTGCGACTTGAAATGACGCCGAACGTCATCGACCCGGCGAACCTCAAGCTCAAGGTTCTGATCAAGAAGGACGAAGTGGATGCCAGCCGCAGCGTGCAGGGCAATCCCTACATCGTCAAGAAGCAGACGGAAACCACTGTGCTCGTGAGAAGCGGCGAGACGATCGTCATCTCCGGTCTTACGAAGGAAAAGGGCACGAATCAGGAAGCCGGCGTTCCCGGCATGCGCGATCTGCCGGGCGGCAAGTATGCCTTCGGCAGTACGAACCGCAATGTCTCGATGGAAGAGGTGCTGATCTTCATCACCCCGACCATTCTGCCGACGCGCGCCGAATCCGGCCGCCGTTCCGCTCCGCTGCCTCAGTCTCCGGCCGTGCTTACGCCCGGCAGCCGTTGAGCCGAGAGTCGTGAAGGAGTCTGATCATGGCTGAATTCAATAAAAGCGGTCGAGTGAAGATGCGTCTGGGCGAGCAGCTGGTGGCTGCAGGCCTTCTGACTGCCGACGCGCTTGAGGATGCGCTTAAGCGCGCCCGTGAAGAGGATCAGCGTTTGGGCGAGTATCTCGTTTCCGCCGGCATTGTGACGGAAGCTCAGGTGCTGCAGGCTGTTGCCGGTCAGCTTCAGGTGCCCGTCTACAATCGCGAGGCGTTTCCGATCGACGAGAAGCTGCGCTCGGTGATTCCGGCCGAGTTCGCGCGCCGTCACCGCGTGGTGCCTCTGTGCATGCGAAGCGGCGTGCTCTGCGTGGGTCTTCTCGATGCGCACGACTTCCAGACTTTGGACAAAATCGAGGAAATTGCGCATTGCCAGATGGAGCCCGTGCTCTGTCTCAAGAAGGACTTCGTGCGTCTCTTTACGGCTGTCTACGGCGAATACTCCGCCGTGGGCGAAATGCTTGACAATGCCGCCGGCGCCGCTGAGACTTCGCCCGTGCAGACTGCGGTGCAGAGCGCCGTAAAGGATCAGGAGCTCGAAGGTGACGTGAGCGAAGCCTTCGTCATTAAGCTCGTCAACATGATCATCGCCGAAGCCCTCAAGGCCGGTGCGAGCGACATTCACATCAATCCGGAAAAGACGGAGATCAAGGTCCGCTATCGTGTCGAGGGGCTTCTTCGCCGAGCCTCCACGATTCCGGTCTCCATGGGTTCCGCCGTGGCGTCCCGCATCAAGATCATGTCCAACATGGACATTTCGGAAACGCGTCTTCCGCAGGATGGTCGCTTTACCGTCAAGGCCGAAGGCCGCGAGGTGAACATTCGCGTGTCGACCCTTCCGACGACGTACGGCGAAAACATCGTGCTTCGTCTTTTGGACAGCCGATCGGGGATCATCTACGACCTTCCGAAGCTCGGCATGAACCAGGCCGATTATGCGACCATCACCCGCTGCATCCGCAAGCCCTACGGCATGATCCTTTCGACCGGTCCGACGGGGTCCGGCAAGAGCTCGAGCCTCTACGCCATTCTGAAGATGCTCAATCGCGAGGACGTCAACATCATCACGCTTGAAGACCCGGTCGAATACCGTCTTCCCGGCGTACGCCAGGTTCAGTTGAACGTCAGAGCCGGCATGACATTCTCGTCGGGCCTTCGCAGCATTTTGCGTCAGGACCCGGACATCATCATGGTGGGTGAAATCCGCGACAAGGAAACCGCCGAAATTGCCGTTCAGGCCGCCATGACGGGCCACCTTGTGCTGTCGACCCTTCATACGAACGATGCGCTTTCCGCCGTCTATCGTCTCGTCGACATGGGCGTGCCTTCCTACTTGGTGACGTCGGTGCTGTTGTGCACGTTTGCCCAGCGTCTTGTTCGCACGATCTGCCCGAATTGCCGCCAGGAATATGTGCCCGCCGAAGGCATGCTTCGCGATCTTGGCCTCAAGCCCGAGGATGGTCCGTTCTATCACGGCGCCGGCTGTCCGCAGTGCGGCGGCACAGGTTACTCGGGACGCATGGCCATCTTCGAAGTGATGCCCATGTCGGAGGAAATCAATCAAATGGTGCTGAAGGGCGAGTCGATGCAGACGGTTTACCGTCATGCGCTTGAAAACGGCCTTCACACGATGCGTCGGGACGCTGCGGACAAGATTCGCGCGGGGCTTACGACCTGCGAAGAGGCGCTGCGCGTCACGATGGCGTAACGGGGACTGAGAAATGCCTCTTGACTACCGTTACGAAGCCGTCGATGCCGCTGGACGCCGTCTCAACGGAACGTTGACGGCGGATTCCGAAAAGGATGCTCGTCGCAAACTGTTCGAGCAGGGGCTCGTTGTCTCGAAGCTTCAGGGTGAAGCCAAGGCGAAGACGAGCTGGGATTGGCGCCGCCTTTTCAATAAGCCGTTGAGCACGATGGAGCTGATTCTTTTTACGCAGCAGTTTCGTACGCTCTATATGGCCGGCATTTCGCTGCCCGAGGCTTTGCGCATCCTTCATGACCAGGCGGAGAACAAGCAGTTCAAGTGGGTCGTGGGCGACATGCAGCGTCGCGTGTTGGAGGGCGAGAGCCTGCATCAGGCGTTTTCGGCCAACCGAAAGGTGTTCTCATTGCTTTACTGTGCCATGATCGCGGCGGGCGAAAGCTCGGGTGCGCTTCCGGAAGTGCTTGAACGTCTGGTGTATCTGCTCGAACATGACGCGAAGACGAAGCAGCAAATAACGTCCGCTCTACGCTATCCGAAGATGGTTGTGCTGGCGATGGTGATTGCGTTTCTTGTGCTTCTCAATTTCGTGGTGCCGCAGTTTGCCTCGATATTTCAGTCAGCCAAGGTCGAATTGCCGTTGCCTACACAGTTTGCTTTGTGGCTCAATCAGTTCTTCCAAGATTATTGGTTTATTATCCTGGCCTTGTTTTTCGGATTCATTTATGCTTGGAAGGCATATATGAAGACTGAAAAGGGAGTTTTTTGGCGTGACAGTATGGCGCTCAAGATTCCCCTGATCGGCAAGGTTGTTCAGAAGGCGGCCATTGCGCGCTTTGCTGCAATTTTCAGCATTCTGCAGCGAAGCGGCCTTTCGGTTTTGAACAGTCTGGACATCATCCGGGATACGGTAGACAACGCTTTCTTTCAGACGAAGTTCGAAGGCATCAAGTCAAAGATTCAGGCAGGTAGCGGAATCGCAGCTGCTGTGGAATCTGTAAATGGGTTTACCCCTCTTGCGGTGAATCTCATTTCGGTGGGCGAGCATTCCGGCAAGTTGGATGAGATGCTCAACGACCTTGCCAGGCACTATGACAATGAAGTTGAGTTGGCGGTGGAGGAGCTTACCGAGTGGATTGGTCCCATACTGATCATGGCTCTTGGTGTTGTAGTGCTTTTCTTTGCATTGGCGATCTTCTTGCCGATGTGGGATCTGGTTAAGTTTGTTCAATAAAGAAGGATTTATTTTTCAACTCTAAAGGTATATAGAAATGCTTTTGTTTAGAAATAAAAAAGGCTTCACCTTGATCGAGATAGTTCTCGTTCTTGTGTTATTGGGTATTTTGGCAGCAGTTGCGGCTACCAAGTACTACGATCTCAGGGATAAGGCTGAATATGCTCGAGCTTGTGCCTACGCAAATCAATTTTCTGCAGAACTAAATACAGTATGTTCTAAAAAGATTCTTGAAGGAAAGACATGCCTGACTGCTAGAGAGGAAGCCCTTGAAGCAATAGGTGGTAAATATACTACATATAATTCTGAAGGCTTAGCTATTGCTACGACTCCCTTTTATACAGATTATCCTTCTGAGATTACAGTCTATGTTTCTCAGGGGGCTGGGGTAGCATTGAAAGAAATAAAAGTTCCTTCTGGTGTTCTTGCTTGCGATAAGGTGATTCCTGTTTCGACACCGTAATCTGGCATGGTTAAGAATTCTGTTTGGTTTTTCTCGTTGTTTTTTTATAGGAGTTAATAAATGAATAACAACAATCGTGGCTTTACTTTGATTGAAATCGTAATGGTGCTGGTGCTACTCGGTATTCTGGCTGCTGTAGCTGTTCCGAAGTACTACGATCTTAAGGCTAAGGCCGAAGAACAGACTGCTAAGGCAGTCGTGTCTGAATATCAGGCTCGTCTCAATGCCAAGTTTGCGGAGCAGTTGCTTTCTACCGAAACAAATAAGGCTGGTGTAACTACTGCTATTACGTGTGGAAAGGCTCGTGAGAACGCTATTGTTGAGGCTAATACCCTCTTTACTGAAGCCGGTCATGGTTTTGTGGTTGACCCTGCCAATAAAATTGAGACATCGGCAACGGGTGGAGTGCACAAGCTTGGTGTCAAGAAGGGTTCTGATACCTATGGTCCGTTTAATGTCGCTGTTCCGTATTGCGGCAATGAACAGTGATTAATTTAAAGATATCAACGGAAAAGCCATATATCTTTTAAGTTTGTGGGACGCTGCAGGCGTCCCATAAACATTGTTTTTTTCAACTTGGGTCGGACGCTTCTCCGTTCTGTTTTTGAAATGGCGAAACTCACAATCGACCTTTGGGATACTCGTCCCTAATTCTTCCTCTCAATGTTCGATTTAAATTCCGCTCTCAGCACAGTCCATCAACGCCACGGTTCCGACCTCCATCTCATCGTGGGCGAACCTCCCATGGCTCGCGTCATCGGCGAGCTTGAACCGGTTGGTAATGCAGAGATCACTGTTGCTGACATGGAGGCTGTCTTTGACAAGATCCTCGACGAACGTCACAAGAAGATCTTAGAAGAGAAGGGTGAGGCCGATCTACGTTATGAAATTCCCGGACTTGCGGGCTATCGTGTGAACGTCTTTCAGACGCTTGCCGGAGCGGCTGCCGCTTTCCGAGAAATTCCAAATACCATTCCGACGCTCGAAGAGCTCGGACTTCCCAATTCGCTCACTGAGCTTTCCATGCTCAACAGCGGTCTTGTGCTCCTCGTGGGTCCGACCGGCAGCGGCAAGTCGACCGCGACGGCCGCTCTCGTCAACTATGCGAACGAGCATCGTCGCGAACACATCCTCACGATAGAGGATCCCATTGAATTCCGTTATGAAAGCCTCGGCTGCATGGTGAGTCAGCGCGAAGTAGGCCTTCATACAACCAGTTTCCAGGCCGCTCTTCGTGTTGCGCTTCGCGAGGACGCGGACATTGTAGTGGTGGGCGAAATGCGCGACCGCGAAACGGTCCGTCTTGCCTTGCAAGCAGCCGAAACCGGTCATCTGGTTTTTGCCACGCTGCATACCCGTACTGCGGCTCAGTCCGTTGACCGCATCATTTCGATCTTTCCTGAAGCCGAGCAGGCGCAGATGCGCATGGTGCTCGCCGATACGCTCAAGGCCGTCCTCTCCGTTTCGCTTATGAAGCGCTGCGACATCAAGGGTCGCGTTCAGGCCATGGAGATCATGCTGGTGAACGGCGCCATTCGCAATCTCATCCGCGAAGGCAAGACCCCGCAGATCAACAGCGTCATCCAGACGAGTCGAGGCCAGGGCATGTGCACGATGGACGATGCGCTCAAGGATCTGCTTGATCGAGGCATCATCTCTCGCGAAACTGCTGCGCACTACGCTCGCGATTCCGACTTTCTCAAGGATGTCAGGCGCATCTGACCATTGATTCATGATGAGCGACTTTCTCTCCATCCTCGACTATGTGCCGCGAAGCGACTGGACGATCTTCAGTGCGGTTCTTGGTCTCTTTATCGGCAGCTTTCTCAACGTTGTTTCGGATCGATATCTGAGCAATGAGTCGATTGTCTGGCCGCCGTCGCACTGCACCGAATGCGGCCACAGGCTTCGCATCTGGGAGCTTATTCCGGTTGTCAGCTGGGTCTGTTTGCGTGGAAAGTGCTTCTCCTGCGGGGCAAAGATCGGCATTCGCTGTCCGCTCGCCGAACTCATGACCTGCGCGGCCATGGCCGCCGTCGGCTGGGTTTACGGTCCGACGGCCGCCTGCTTCTGGGGCTGGGTGGTGACGGCGATCTTCATCGTGATGTCGCTCATTGATGCGCAGTCAACCATTCTTCCGGACCGCTTTACGCTGGGAGGCGCCGTCATTGCGCTTCCCGTTTCCATTTTCGTGCTCGGCAACGACTGGCTGAATGTATTGCTGGGCGGCGTGCTGGGCGCCGCTGTCTTCTGGCTCGTGGGCGTGCTTTATCTTCGTCGTCGAGGCGTTGAAGGCCTGGGCTTTGGCGACGTGAAGCTCATGCTGATGATCGGCTTTCTTGTGACGGCGGAGCTCCTGCCGCTCATCGTCATCATGGCGGGCCTTGCCGCCGTGCTGGGCTTTGCCGTTGCGGCGCTTTTGAGGAAGTCTGCTGAAGGGCTCGGCTCCATGGAGATGCCGTTCGGTCCCTATCTCTGCCTCGCGGCCTGGGTGACGCTCCTCTGTGGGCATGATCTCTGGCGTCTGTGGATTCAATTCATCCTTTCGATTTGAGGTGCGGGATGAGAAAGAATGCAGGCTTCACGCTTCTTGAGCTCGTGCTGGTGCTGGTGCTCTTGGGCACGCTCTCTGCGATTTTTGCCGCTCACTTTCCGAAGCTGAACTTCACCTTTGAGAGCGAATTCATGGAGTGTGAAAGCAGGCTTCGCGAAGCGGTTGTCTTCGCTCGCAATCAGCAGCTCCTGCATCAGGATGGCAAGACCACGCTCACGATTTCCAAGAATGGTGCGACCTGCAAGCACGGATCAACAACTCGCACCTTCACGTGGTCCGATGCTGACGTGAAGTCTCTCCAACCTTCGGGCGAAATCAAGTTTGACGAATATGGCCGTCCATGCTCTGGCTCGACATGCCAGCGCGTAAAGATTGATCTGGGATCCAAGAAGGAAAGTTCGAACACGCTTTCGGTCACGATCTATGAATCGGGTTATATCGGAAGAACGCTGCCGGAAGAGGAAGGCCATGAGAACTGATCAAAGAAACGGCCTTCGCTCGAAGGCAGGCTTTGCGCTCCTTGAAGTCGTCATGACGATCATCATTGTGGGTCTTGCCATGGGTACGGCCGCTATGGTTCTAGGCACTGCGGTCAAGGTCGTTCAGATGCGCACGGCTCTAGACAACCGCAGCCTTGCGGCTGAAAACTGCATGGCGAGAATCGAAGCGGCTTTTCGAGGACGTCCTGTTGCCGAACTTGACGAACTTGATAGTGGTGCGGCCTCCGTCTGCAAGCCTGGCGTCACTGTAAACGTCACGTTTATGTCAATGGATGACGACGGAAAGGATTCTGACGAACGAAAGAATTACGCCGCCAAATTCTATACCAGCAACGACAGTTCTCTTAGGCTTGTTACCGTCAAGGCCGACGGCCATACTTATCGCCGCCTCTTTTCATATCCTACGCTCAACGCAACTTCTGGCCTTCCGGTCCTCTCGTCTTCTAAGGAAACGCAGGAGGGCGAGTGATGAAGGCATATTCAAATACCGCTTACCCTAAGAGAGGCTTTACGCTTCTTGAGTGCGTGGTAACGCTTGTGATTGCCGGCTTCATCGGTGCAGTCATTACGGCAACCATGGCTTACGGCGTCAGAATTTATCAGGGGCTTCGCATTCAAAGCGTTGGCACGAGCCAGGTCCACGTTGCCGCAGCTGTGGTGAAGCGGGAGGTGGAGAAGACGAAGCTGAAAAACCTCAACGTAGTGGTAGATAAATTTCCCTTTGAGAACGGCACGGTTTACTGGAACATCTCCGGGAAAAAGGTCGTTTTTCTGGAGGGCGTTACCACGTGGACGATTACCCTTGTCTCCGTATCTGTAGGGAGTGATTCACGCAAGGTTGTCAAGCTTGCAGTAGCCTTGCAGGGTTCCAACAGCGGCGAGATTGTTTATGAATTCCATCCGCTTTGGGAGGCTGACAAATGAAAAACGCCGTTATGACGGATGCTGTCAGACATCGTTGCCCCGGGCGTGAAAGAGGAAGCATTCTGATCTTCGCGCTTACCGTGCTGTTTTTCTTTTCCGGTATGGCCGTTTTTCTCAAGACGATGCTGGATTCTCAGGTCTTCATCGAAAGCCGGGATGCCGAGTATGCCGTCGAAGCGGATTTGCTGCTTTCTTCCGGATTCGATGCTTATGGGATGATATTCACGGAAACTTTTCAGAATAATACTTCGTTGAGCGATCCTGCGACGAAAAAGGCTGCCGACGCGCTCAACAGCATCGGCAAAGTTGCTGTCAAGAAGAATATTGGTTCCAGTTCCTCGTCGTTTGTTACTTTGGGCGTCTTTTACACGAATAAAAAAGACCTTTCAGAGGAAGATGTGGTCATTACACCGGACGGAATGGGCTGGCGCATTAAGACCAAGAACGACTTAACCTGGCATTTGGAGCTTGCCGACGGAACGAAGCTGACCCGGAAGGCCCCAGTGAATCTCTACATTCACCGACCGGCTGCCTGTTTGTAAAACTGCCCCTCCCGGAAAGAATTCTCAAGGGCTCTTCCGGCAATACGGACTCAGAAGCAGGCAGTACGATCCCCGGTTATGCTGCCCAAGCGACAGGGCTTGCCCGCGGCAGAGAGTTTTTCGCTAAAATGCGGACCTCTGCCGTAATTATGGACAGAGTCGCCGAGTGACGAAATTGGTAGACGTAGCGGACTTAAAATCCGCAGCCTTTGGCGTACGGGTTCGATTCCCGTCTCGGCGACCACCAGCCTTCTGCAGATGGGCGAAAACCGCTTAAAGCCTGAAATAACGGCTTTCGGCGGTTTTTCTTTTCGACCGTCTTCGCTCTGATTCATCTGCAGCCTATGGCTTTTGTGAAGTCAAAGCCTTCTGCCCCGGGTTTTCTGAGGCCGATCAGCGGCGTCTTTACGCCCTCTGCGGCGGCATCCCGGCCTATGCCGCGGCGGTTGATCTTGCTGTTACGGCAGAGGAAAATTTCAGAGAGCTAGCAGGCGGAAACACTGCTCATCTCAGAACGCTTCTTGAGATTTACCTCTGCCGGGAGTTTCAGAGGGTAAACAACGTCAACCTGATCCTCACGGCACTTGCGGCCGGGGCCGCTGCACTTTTCTCAGATCCTCGCGGCAACGGGTATCAGGTCAGGTGCGGCGCTTACCTACACACTCCCGGCTCGTAATGCTTGAGTTCATTGAAAAGCGCGAGGCGAAGGGCAAAAAAGCGGTCTACGCCGTTGCCGATCCCGTTTTGGCTGCGGTCTTTGCCGAAGGTGACTTACTCTGAGAACGCCCCAACCATAGAAAAGAGCTAACCGGAGCAGGATTTTCCCGCTCCGCAGCCGTTGTAACAAAATGATGCAGAGGGCATAATTTAAGACCATCAGAATTTTGCAGGGCGGAGTTAAACGGTGCAGGATCAGCCGCACATTTATTTGCATTGCGTGAACTGCGTCAGTGCCGCAGGCGTGACGCTGGAAGCGACCAAAGAGGCGCTTTTTTCGGATAAGCCCAAGGCACTAATGGTGTACCCGGGACTGCTCGGGGAGATCGCGCTTGCCTACGGGCTCGTGAAGGAAGCGGGACCTGTGACCGGCAATTTCGCTTTTGATCTCACCCGTACCAACCGCCTCATTGACCTGTGCCTTAAAGGCATGACGGGTCTCACCGACGCGCTTGCCCGTTACGCGCCCGAGCGGATTGCCGTGGTCGTGGGCGCCACAACCTCGGGAATGCGCGAACTCGAAGAGGGCGTGCGGGTTCTCTTGCAGACCGGACAAACCCCCGGGGGCTTTACGCCTGACGTCCTGAATCTCTCCGGTCCTGCGCTGCACTTAGCCGAGCGCGTGGGCGCCGCAGGCCCCGTTTATACGGTAAGTAACGCCTGCGCGTCCGGGGCTTTGGCGTTGGCCTCTGCAGCGTCGCTTATTAAGGCCGGTGCGGCAGACGCCGTGGTCGCGGGCGGCATCGACGGGTTTTCGCGCTTTACAACGAGCGGCTTTTATGCGCTGGGGGCCTTAAGTCTCGTGCAGTGCCGTCCGTTTGCGGCCGACAGAAGCGGCATTAACTTGGGCGAAGGCGGCGCACTGATGCTTCTTACTAAAGAAGAAAGCCCCGTGCGGCTTGCAGGCTTTGCGCACACCTGTGACGCGTACCACCCTTCGGCGCCCGACCCGGAAGGAATAGAAGTGTCCAAAGCCATGCAAATGGCCCTTGCGGCCGCGGGCCTTGCGCCCACTGCCGTTGACTTTGTGAGTGCTCACGGCACCGCAACACCCTTAAATGACGCGATGGAAGCCAAAGCCGTGAACCGCGTGTTCGGCGCCCAAACGCCGGTGGCGTCCTTAAAGGGACTTACGGGCCACACGCTTGCAGGGGCCGGGGCGCTTCAGGCGGCCTTCGCCTGGATTCTTCTCACGATGAACCCGGAAGGCCGGCTCCCCGTGAACACCTTAAGTCCCGTGAAGGACCCGGCACTGGCTGCCATCGACCTTGTGACCGAACCCCGGGTGATCGGCCGAAAGATCAAAGCCGTGGCCGGAAACGCCTTTGCCTTCGGCGGCGCCAATGCTTCGCTGGTTTTTACGGGTGAGTAAAACGATGACACTGACTTTTCCCATGAAGGCGGCTGAACTTCTCCCGCACAAGCCCCCGATGCTGCTGCTTGATGACTGCACCGCGTTTGACGGTGAGACGGTTGAAGGCCGCACGGTCTTGTCCGGGAACTGCGCGCTTTTTGAAACAGAAGAGGGCAGGTACGGCAGCTGGATACTTCTGGAACTGATGGCGCAGGCCGTGGGACTTTATGCGGGGCTTACCAAGCGGCAGAGCGGGGAGAGCCCAAAAATCGGATTTTTACTGGGCACCCGAAAGTTTGAGGCAGCGGTTGCCGAACTCACAAAGGGCACCGAAGTCACAATCCGCGCCAAGTGCGTGTACTTTGCGGACAAGACCCTTCCGAGCCAGTTTGAATGCACGGCGATGACCGGAGGGAAAGTCATCGGCACCGCCAGCCTCACAGTTTATGAACCCGAGGATCTGAAAGCATGGACGAATTGACGGTATTGGTGACGGGCTCAAGCCGCGGCATCGGGCGCGCGGCCGCCATAAGGCTCGCGCGCGAGGGCTACACGGTCGTGGTGCACGGCCGCACGATGAGCGACGCTTTAAAAGCGACGCTTTCCGAAGTGCAGGCGCTTTCCCCCGCGTCGCGGGCGCTCACCTTTGACGTGAGCGACCGGGAGGCCGCCAGAGCCGCCGTATCGGAGGACGTTGAAGCACACGGCGCCTACTACGGGCTTGTGTTAAATGCCGGCATCAACGCGGACGGCACGTTTGCGGCGATGCCCGCGGAAGACTGGGACCGCGTGATTGCGGTCGATCTCGGAAGTTTCTATAACGTCGTGCAGCCTCTGGTGATGCCCATGGTGCATCGGCGTAAGCCCGGACGCATTGTGGTGATGAGTTCGGTGGCGGGCGTCATCGGCAACCGCGGGCAGGTCAATTATTCGGCCGCGAAGGCCGGCCTCATCGGCGCCGTGAAGGCGTTGGCTCTCGAACTCGCGAGCCGCGCGATTACGGTGAACGCCGTCGCGCCGGGCCTGATTGAAACCGAGATGGTGACCGAAGAAATTCTGGAGCGCGTCAAACCGTTCATTCCGATGCGCCGCGCCGGAAAGCCCGAAGAAGTTGCCGGGGCCGTCGCCTTTTTAATGAGTGAAGACGCGGGCTACATAACCCGCCAGGTGATTGAAATTTCCGGAGGCCTTTCATGAAAGAGCGCCGAGTGGTGATTACGGGCGCGGGCGGCATCTCGCCGCTGGGAACCGACTGGGAAAGCGTGAAGGCAAAGATCCTCTCGCAGACCAATGCCGTCAAAGTGATTGACGACTGGGCCGACATCACGGGGCTTAAGACGCGGGCGGCCTGTCCCGCGGTTCCCTTTGCGCTTGATCCCGTGAAATACGGACGCAAAGCCACGCGCTCCATGGGGCGCGTCGGGATCATGGCGGTGAGAAGCGCGGAAGTGGCGTTAACCGACGCAGGACTTATTGATCGACAGGACTTTTTGTCGTCCGGCGAAGTCGGCATCGCCTATGGGTCAAGCGCGGGGACGCCCTCGGCAATCGGGGACGTCGCAAGCCTGATTCTCAAACGCACCACGCTCGGGATGAACGCCAACACCTACGTGCGAATGATGTCGCATACGGCACCTGTGAATATCGGGATCTTCTTTAAGATCCGCGGCCGCATTATTCCGACGAGTTCCGCGTGCACCTCGGGCTCTCAGGGCGTGGGCTTTGCCTACGAAGCGATCCGCTTCGGGCGCGCCACCTGTATGGTCGCAGGCGGCAGCGAAGAACTGGACGCAAGCGACGCCGCGATTTTCGACACCCTCTTTGCAACGAGCACAAACTTTAACGACCGCCCCGAACTCACGCCGCGCCCCTTTGACGCAAAGCGCGACGGCCTTGTGATCGGCGAAGGGGCCGGAACACTCATTCTTGAGGAGCTCGAACACGCCAAAGCCCGGGGCGCGACGATTTACGCTGAGGTCGCGGGCTTTGCGAACAACTCTGACGGCGCGCACATCACAAGCCCCCAGAGCGAAATGATGGCCGAGTGCATGCGTCTTGCGATGAAGGACGCGGGCGTGACGCCTGAGGATATCGGGTACGTGAACGCCCACGGCACCGCCACGGACCGCGGAGACGCCGCCGAAAGTAAAGCGACCTTTGAGGTGTTCGGGGACAAGGTGCCGGTCTCGACGTTAAAAAGCTACATGGGCCACACGCTCGGGGCCTGCGGGGCGCTGGAGGCCTGGTACACGATTCAGATGATGAACGAAGGGTGGTTTTCGCCCAACATCAATCTGGACTCCGTGGCCGAAGACTGTGCGGCGCTCGATTACATCCGCGGTGAGCCGCGAAAGATCACGACGGATTATGTGATGAGCAACAACTTTGCCTTCGGGGGGATCAACACGTCCCTTATTTTCAAGCGCTGGACGGGAGAGTAGAGAATGCGCAGAGTGAGAAACGAAAAGGGCGGCATCGCCGCCGCATTAAGCGAAGCGCAAAAGCTTGTTTTCGGGCCCTTTATCTTTCAGGCCGTGGTGGCCGCCAGGCGCCTGGGGATTTTGAAGGCATTTTCAGAAAGTACGGACCCTTTGACCTTTAAGGCGGTTGCCCAAAAGTGCGGCCTTTCCGAGTACGCCGTGGAAGTCACCGGCGACGTTCTGACGGCCGTCGGAGTTCTCACGCCAAAGGCAGAAGGCTACGTCATCACGAAAACCGGCGACTGCCTCTTGTACGACCCGATGACCGTTGCCAATCTCGACTTCACGGCAGACGTCTGCTACAAGGGCCTGGCGCACTTAGGGGAGTCACTCAAGTCCGGACACCCCGAAGGCTTAAAGGAGCTCGGAAACTGGTCCACGATTTATCCGGCGCTTTCACAATTGCCCGAACCCGCAAAGTCGAGCTGGTTTGAGTTTGATCACTTCTATTCCGACCGCGCCTTTGAGGCGTGCGCCGCGTGGATTCATAAGGAAATGAATCCTGCGGTTGTCTTTGACGTGGGCGGCAACACCGGTAAGTTTGCGGGCCTGTGCCTCACGGAAATGCCGAAACTACACTGTACGATCATTGATCTTCCGTCGCAGTGTGAACTCATTGCCCAAAACCCGGCCCTGGATGCTGTGCGCTCGCGCCTGGCGACGGCTTCGGTTGACTGGCTCGATGAAAAGGCGGTGCCTGAGGTCACGGGCGCGCCCGACATCATCTGGATGAGCCAGTTTCTGGACTGCTTCACGGAAGATCAGGCCGTGAGTATTTTGACGCGCATGAAGCGGTTTCTCCCTACGCACGGACGCCTTGCGGTCTTGGAGTGCCTCTGGGACCGGCAGCCCTTTGAGGCGGCAAAACTGTCTCTGGTCGCCTCGTCGCTTTATTTCACGGCGCTTGCGAACGGCAACTCCCGCTTTTTCTCCGAAGCTAAGCTTCTCAAAATCTTTAAGCGCGCAGGACTCACGGTGGAAAGCGTGCAGGACGGTCTGGGCGTTGCCCACACGCTCTACATTCTCAAGGTCGCGGCATGATTCATCTTGCGCTCACGGACTTTGCCGCGGTAACGCCGGGCGTTGTCTCCCCTGACGGGTGGAAAAGCTGGGCGGCAACGGGCGTTAAGCCCGCCGAAGAAGCGGTGCCTGCGTGCCCGGTGCCGGCAATGATGAAGCGCCGCATGACGCCCCTGGGGCGTCTTGCGCTCACGGCCCTGGCGGACGTCAAACCCCGCCAAGAGGAGGCGGTTGTCTTTGCCTCCTCCTGGGGTGACAACGGCCGCACGCACGCGTTGCTTGCCGACATGACCGCAGACGCAACGGGCGTGAGCCCTGCGGGGTTTTCCTCGAGCGTTCATAACGGCGTGGCGGCCGTGGCTGCCATCTGGCTTAAAAACCATCATGTGGCGAGCGCCGTGTCGGGCGGAGACCTTACGACCGAAGCGGGTCTCTCGGAATGCGTTCTGGCGCTTGCTGACAGCGCTGACAGCGTGATTTTGGTGCGCTACGAAGAGCCCTTGCCCGCCGACTGGAATACGCCGTGCCGCCGTATCGCAACGCCTGCCGTCCCCTATGCCTGGGCCGCGCGATTTGTGCGCCCGGACGCCGCCCCCGCAGGGACACTGACGGTGGAACTCACCCAACTTGCGCGCAAACCCGATGATGCCCGCTGTGACACGGCGGTGACGGGGGCTTGTCCGGCAGACATCGCCTTTTTGCTGGGCGAAAAAAGCGGGCGCGAACACACCGACGCCAGCGGGCGCGGCTGGCGCTGGACAAAACGGGTGAATCAATGAAGCGCCTTGAGCACCTTTACAGAACGCTTGCCACGGGCTTTTGCTTCTGCGTCTTTTTCGTGATGGGCGTGAGTTTTCGCGTGTTTGTCTGTCCGCTTCTGGCGCTGATTTACCGGCACGATGCGCGGCAAAAAGTGCTCACGGCGCGGCGCGTGGTGCAGAAAAGTTTTGCGTTTTTCACCGCTCTCATGCAGGGCCTGGGCGTTTTAAAGCTCACGATCAACGGGCGCGAAAAACTCGCCGCCCCGGGTCTTTTGATCTGCCCGTCACATCCGACGTTAATTGACGTCGTGATTCTGATGAGTCTCATTCCGAACGCCAACTGCATTGTGAAGGCGGCGCTTGCGCAGAAAGCCGCGATGAAGGGGCCCCTGAAAACAGCGGGGTACCTCACAAACGACAACGGCCCCGCTCTTGTTGACGCGTGCGCCGAGACGCTGGCTTTAGGGGACACCCTCATTATCTTTCCGGAAGGAACACGTTCGGTGCCGGGAAAAATACCCCATCTGCAGCACGGGGCGGCCGCGGCCGCCCTGGCAGCCAAAAGCCCTGTGACGCCTGTCAGAATCACCTGTGAGCCGCCGTCCCTCATGAAGGGCATTCCCTGGTATCGAATCCCTGAGCGGCCGATGCATATTACGGTGACGGTGCTCGAGGCGATTGACCCGGCGCCCTTTTTGGCAGCCGAAATGAACGAGGGGCGCCCCAAAGCCGTGCGCTCACTCACACGGACCCTTTTTTCTTCTTTGTTTCCACAACTCACAACAGCAAAATGACAAACGACAATCTTGAGAATGAACTCCGGGAGCTCATCATCACGACCTTAAACCTTGAGGACGTCGCCCCTGAAGATATTGAGCGGGATGCGCTGCTTTTTAACGAGGGGCTGGGGCTTGACTCCATTGACGCCCTCGAACTCGGGCTCGCGCTCAAAAAGAAGTACGGCATTACGCTGACCGCGGACGACAAGGACAACAAGAGGTATTTCGCAAGCCTTGCCGCCCTGGCTGACTTCGTGCGCACCAACCGCGCCTGACGGAAAGACTCATCACAAGAAACGGACACACCATGGTTACTGAACAGCAGGTCTTTGACGAACTCAAGAAAATTCTCGTCGAAACGTTTGAAGTGAAGCCCGAGGAGGTCACCAAGGATGCAAAAATCTACGACGATCTCGACATCGACTCGATTGATGCCGTGGATCTGATGGTGAAGCTCCAGCCCTTTATCGGAAACCGCCGCATTTCCCCCGCGGACTTTAAGTCCGTCAGAACGATCGGGGACCTCACCGAGACGCTCGTGAAACTCATCAACGCCCCGCAGGCATAAAACCGGCTATGAAGGCCCGTACCGTTGTCTTTGCGCTGCTCACGCTGTGTTATCCGCCGCTTGTGTGGTGGACGGTAACGCGCGGGTACGGGGAGTGGACGGCGGTGATTCTCGCGGCAGCGGTTTTGCTGCAGCTTAAAAACCGGAAGTCAGCCGTCGTGTGGATTATTGCCGGGGGTGCGGCGGTGTTGGCGGCTGCGGTGCTTGCGACCGGAGAGGCTTTGCCTGCGAAGTTCTATCCGGTGGTGGTTTCTGCCGCGTGGCTCGCGTTTTTCGCGGGGTCACTCGCGGGAACACCGGCGGTCGAGCGCTTTGCCCGGATGAAGACGCCGGATCTGCCGCCCTCAGCCGTACGTTACTGCCGCAGGGTTACCGTCGCCTGGTGCGTCTTTTTTCTCGCAAACGGCACGGTGGCTCTGGACAGTGCGCTAAACCGCAGCGACGCGTGGTGGGCGCTTTATAACGGGCTTATTTCCTACATTGCAATGGGCCTCATGTTTGCGGGCGAATATGCCGTGAGGCTTTGGGTTAGAAGGAATCAAAGATGACAACGGAGAGCTTTGTCCCGGTGAGGGACGTCTTAAAGCGGACAGAGACCGATACGCGGCCCTGGTGCGTGAGCAGCGCGGGCGTGAAAACCTTCGGGGATCTGCGGCGCGCCGCTGCGGGCTACAAGGCGGCTTTTGAAGCGGCAGGCGTAAAGCGCGCCGCGGTCTTTTCGCCGGAAATCTTTACCTCCTCGGCGGCACTCTTTGGCGCCTGGGCGGCAGGCGTTACCGCGGTGCTTCCCGCGGACACGACGCCCGCGACGTGCGCAAGGCTCAGAGCCGGTGTTGCCGACGCCGCAGCCGGGGACTTCCCCGGGGACAGCGGGCTCACAGTGATCGAACCGGTCGCCGCCGCGGAGTGCGAGTTCGGCGTGCTTGAGGAAAACGCGGAACTACTCGAACTTTTCACTTCCGGCTCAACGGGCACCCCCACGGCGGTGATTAAGCGCCTGCGGCAGCTTTTTTGTGAAGTTGAAAGCATTGAAAAGCGCCAGTCTGACGCGGGCGTTGATCCCGATGCCGTCATTCTTTCAACCGTAAGCCAGCAGCACATCTACGGGCTCCTTTTTTTCCTTCTCTGGCCGATTGCTTCCGCCCGGCCCGTCTGGCACAGGCGGGTGACGACGCCTGAAGGCGTCATTGACCTTGCAGGCCGCTTTGAAAAGTCGGCGTGGATCGCGAGTCCCGCGCATCTGACGCGCCTTCCTGAAACCCCCGACTGGGAAAAAACGAAGGGGCGGCTGCAGATTGTGATGTCTTCAGGAGGACCCCTCGCGGAAAACGGGGTAAGGGATTGTCTGCGGCTCACCGGCCTCTCGCCCGTGGAGCTCTTAGGGAGCTCGGAGTCCGGGGGCATTGCCTGGCGAAGCCGCGGCGTTGCCTCTGACGGAACGATGACGGGCGCGGCCTGGCGGGCGCTGCCGGGCGTTGTCTGGAAGTGCGTTGACGGCCTTTTGGCACTAAAAAGCGAGCAGCTTTATCACGCAGACTGGGAAGTCACAAACGACAAAATTGCGCCGTTACCCGACGGCCTTTCCTTTGAACACCTGGGGCGCGCGGACCGTATCGCGAAGGTCGAGGAAAAGCGGGTGTCGCTGACAGCCATGGAAAAGGCGTTGACCGACTCAGGGATTGTGAGTGCGGCCCGCGCGTTTCAGTTACCCGACGCCCACCGTACGCTTGCGGTCGCTGCGGAATTAACGCAGGCAGGGCTTGAGGCATTGCGCAGTGAAGGGAAGGCCGCACTCGTAAAGCGCCTGCGGCACGTTCTGGCGCAATCCTTTGAAGCCGTGTGTCTGCCGCGGCGCTGGCGGTTTGTGACGGAACTCCCGCAAAACTCCATGGGCAAAATCACGATGGAGGCGTTAACGCGCCTTTTTGCCCCCCGCACAGTGCAGTTTGCGGTGGCCAAAAGAGAGGGCGATGCGGCGGAAATTCTTTTGACGGTGCCCGCGAAGAGCCCCTATTTTGAAGGGCACTTTCCGGAGTTTTCCCTCTTGCCCGGTGTCTGTCAGGCCGAGTGGTCCGTGAGAATGAGTGAGGCGGTTTTCGGGCGTATCGGGCTTTTTTCCGGGATCCGAAACCTCAAGTTCATGCAGCCCGTGCGGCCCAACACAACGGTCGTGGTGACGATGACGCGCGTTGCCGGAAAAGCCGCCGTTGACTTCGTTTGGGCGGGTACCCAAGGTGCGCTTTTTGGCAAAGGCAGGCTTATGTTTGAAGGGAAAGCCGATGCCTGATTTTCGTCCCGTCATCGTGATTCCGGTCTATGACCACGATCTGTGCATTGCGGAGATCACGGAGAGGCTTGCCCGACACTGGCCCGTGATTCTCGTGGACGACGGCTCGCACGCAAAGTGTGCGGCGGTTTTGGACGCCGTTGCCGCAAAGACGTATCCGTTTCCGGTTGTGCTAATGAGGCAGGCAAACGGCGGCAAGGGCGCCGCGGTGATGGCGGGCATGCGCCGGGCACGCACTGACGGTTACACGCACGTGCTGCAGGTGGACGCCGACGGCCAGCATGACCTCACGGCCGCTGCGGGGTTTCTCGATGCGGCGCAAAAAAAGCCCGAGGCCCTCATCTGCGGATATCCCGTTTATGACGCCTCAGCCCCCTTGGCGCGGAAAAAGGGGCGGGAGGTGAGTAACCTCTGGGTGAAAATCAACGGCCTCTCGGGCGCCGTCAAAGATTCGCTCTGCGGGTTTCGGGTCTATCCTTTGTCAGCGATGGTGAAACTCTTTGACGCCCGCATGGGTCTCAGGATGGACTTTGACGTCGAAGTGCTGGTGAGGCTTCTCTGGCTTGATACGCCGGTCATCAACCGCCCTGTGGGGGTGACCTATCCGGCTGACGGCATCTCGCACTTTCATGCCTTTGCCGACAACGTGCGGATCAGCTACGTGCACACGCGGCTTTTTTTCGGGATGCTCGTAAGGCTCCCCGAGCTTCTCCGCCGGAAAAACGTATGACGGATAAGACAGTGCACTGGGCGGGGATCCGCGAAACCACCTTTGTCTGGGGAATCCGGATTCTGTACGGGTTTTTCAGGCTCGGAGGAAGGCCCCTTTTTTGGCTCAGCCTCTGGCCCGTCGTCGCGGTCTACTGGCTGATGCTCCCCCGTGTGAGGGCCGCTAGCCTTGACTATTTAAAGCGTGCTTTTGCGGCGGGGCTTCTGAAGCGCCGCCCCACGGTTTTTACGACGCTCACGCACGTCTTTCATTTTGCCGATACGGTCTTGGATAAGTTGCTCGCGGTGGCGGGTTATTTCGGTAAGGAAAGCCTGAAGGTGCAGGGACGGGAACCCTTACTTGCCTCAGGAAAGGGGGCGGTTCTCGTGACCGCGCACACCGGGTGCCTGGAACTGTGTCAGGCGTTAACGACCGATCCCTCACGCCTTTATGTTTTAACCCACACGCGGCACGCTCAGGAATTTAACCGGATGCTTGCGCGCATCAATCCGGCGTTTGCTGTAAATCACATCGAGGTGACGGAATTAACGCCCGCTGTCGCAATTGAACTCGCGGACAAGGTGGCCTCCGGGGCCTTGCTCGTGATTGCGGGGGACCGGATTCCGGTCGCGTCCCAGGCCGTAACGCACGCCGCGTTTTTGGGCACGGCAGCGCCTTTTCCAAGCGGCCCGGCCTTACTGTCACTGCTTTTAAAGTGCCCGCTGTGGGCGATGGTCTGTACCCGCAACAGCGGGGGTGTCGGGGCAAAGTATCACCTCACGTTTAAAAAACTCGCGGCCCCCGAAAATGTGGGCCGCAGGGAGCGCAACGCGTACTTTGCGCGCGCGGCCGGGGCTTACGCCGCGTTTCTCACGCAGCAACTCGCCAGGGAGCCCCTTGATTGGTTTAATTTCTTTGACTTCTGGCATCAGGCGGCAAACGATGCACATGACGTGCACGCTAAACGTGCGGAGGAAAATCCATGAAACGGCGGTTGGTTTTGGCGGCGCTTACCCTGCTGACGTCGTTTTGGGGAGAGGCCCGGGCTGTAACGCTCGATGAGATCGCAGCCGTTGCGGCAAAGACGCCCTCTTTTGCCGCGGACTTCAAAATGGTGAAAAAAACGCCCTCGGTGCCGGTGCCTTTAACGAGCACCGGACGCGTGACGGTTGTGGAAAACACAGGGCTTCTCTGGCACACCGTGACGCCTTTTGAGGACGTGATCGGCTTTTCCAAAACAAAGTCCGGGGCGCTGAACGAAAAGGGCGCGTGGCAGGTGAAGGCGCTGCCCGGGGCTGAGCGCTTTTACGCGGTCGCAGCGCAACTGATGGCCGGGGACTTTTCGCTTCTTAAAGACCGCTTTTTCGTGACGGTCACGGGCACCAAAACCAAGTGGACGATGATTGCCTCGCCCAAGGACACCACCGTCAGCCAATGGGTGACGGAAGTGCTCACCGAGGGCGCAGCGTCGGTCACGCGCGTTCAGTTTGCCCTCACGTCGGGGACGATTACCGACATCCGATTCGGAGCCCCTCAGGTTCCGCCCGCACTGTCTGCCGCCGATAAAGCGCGGCTTGAGAGTCTCAAATGAGCGCAAGCACCCGTGCGGCAAGGTGCGCGGCACTCATCTGGGTCGCGGTCTTTGTGTGTCTGGTTTTGGCGCTTGCCCTTTCCTTTACCCCCGCGAAGATCCGCACGGACTTTCGGGCGATGCTGCCCGCTGACGACGTCACACAGTCCTCAAGTGCCGTTTTTGCCGGGATTTCGGACGCCGCCGCGCAGAAGCTTGTGGTGCTTGTGAGAGCCGGGGATGAAAAGGACACAGCGGCCGCAGCGCGCACCGTGACTGGGGTGTTGGGGAAAGCAGGGCTCACGGTTGACGTGAACCCTGCGCGCGACGCGCGGGCCCTTGTGAAGGCGCTCACACCCTACCGTACGGGCTTTATAAGGGACGAGGACCGTGCGTGGCTTGCCGCGGCCGATGATGCGGCGCTCACTCAGCGTGCGCTCAGAGAACTCTACCGGCCGGTGGCGGTGTCGCCTGTAGCCTGGGCCGACGATCCCCTGGGGCTTTTTGCGGGGGTCCTCACCGAAGCCGCTGCCCTCAGGCGCTTTACGGAAAAAGACGGGTTTATGTTGGCGGCGGACCCTGACGGAAAAGCGCCTTGGGCGGTTCTGACGGTTAAAACCGGGGCGCTGACGGCCGCGGACGGTACGCCCGTCACTGAGGCCCTGCGTCAGGCGAGGGCTGCCGCAGAGAAGGTGAGTGAGGGGAGCGAAGTGCTTGCCTTCGGGCCCGCGCTCATTGCGGAACACGCGGTCGGCCGGGCCTCAAGGGAGTCGAGCCTCATGGGGACGGTGTCCGCTGTGGCGCTCACGCTTTTGATCCTTGTTTTTTTGCGCAGCGTGCGGGCGGTCTTTCAGATCCTTGCAACGCTGGCCGTGAGTTTTACGGCGGCCTTTGCCG
>ERZ1035041.288-NODE-288-length-26326-cov-6.084199_pt1 | contig 26326 bp, 22 predicted proteins | sample MGYA00520684_ERZ1035041 | MGnify/ENA primary metagenome ERZ1035041 (study PRJEB33766, sample SAMN09781699) | gut metagenome | biome: gut microbiome | host: Homo sapiens | place: Madagascar | study: EMG produced TPA metagenomics assembly of the PRJNA485056 data set... | reverse complement strand
AAAACCAGCAGAGCAAGCAACTTTAAACACCCATTTAAAAAAGTTATATATTTTTTTCGACATCCGGGGAGCCGCGGTGTTTCCGCGGCTCGTTCTTATTGTTCTGCTTTCAGTTTATCGGCATATTCCCGTATAACTTTTCTGTCTGAACTGTTTACTATCTTATATGTAGTCCTTGAATAGAAGTGACTGTTGGTGTCCCATATAACGGGTACGATTCCGAGGTCTGTGAGTTTTCGGAGTACGATTGAAAGGCATTCGGAAGAATCAGTATATTCTGCGTCCTTTGCAAAGTTGCTTTCGGGATAGGTCGATGTTGTTTCGCCCATAAAAACGGGGATATCATTATCGAGGAAAGCGTCCTTGAGCTCTGCACACTGGCTGTCGATATATTTCAGCCATTCCTCACCGCCTATCTTGTTCGCCCAGTACATTGAATTATCAACATAGTGAACGGATACCATAAGACGGTCGTTTACAAGGTCCTCCGGCATAGTAAATCTTGCCGAGGTCGTCTTGTCGATATTTGTCCAGTAACCCGAAACTATAAGCACACGCTGAGCGTTATATCCGCCTGTGCTTCTTACTGCGTCTACAAAAGCCTGATTGAGCGTGTTGGTCATCTTGTAAGCATTGGTTTCGGACTGCGCCTTGAGATTACCGCTTGAATCAAACTGATCGCCGCCGAGATATTCGTTATATCCCTCAAAAACAAGCGTATAAGGATAATCCGCAAAGTACTCTGCTATCTGCGTCCACAGATGAGTGAATATCTCCTTGCACTTGTCAAGGTCGTTCCTTCTTATGATAAATTCATCGAAGTGGTGGATATTTATAACGGAATATACGCCAGCCTTTTCGCAGTAGTCAACGATTTCCTTGACTCTTTTAAGGTAATCCTTGTTTATCGTATATGTATTGTCATTCTCCATCATATTGCCCCAGAACACAGGAATACGCACGGTGTTGAAGCCTTCCGCCTTCATACCGTCTATTATTTCCTGCGTGGTAACATCCGCTCCCCAGCAGGTTTCATAGTCCTGCGGTTCATTTCCGCCGACAACGGGGATCCATTCGTAAGACATCTTCTCGCAATCGGTAGCCTCATACGCTTCCATAGTGTTGCCGAGGCTTATGCCGAGCCCCATTTTTTCAGCCATTTCTGTTGCTGTGATTATCTCATAGCGTGAAGCGTCGTTTTCGGGTACAGACGCAGTATCGCTGCTTTCGTTATCCGAAATACCGCTCTGAACGTCCGACGCCGGCTGACTTTCCGTTCCCGACGTGACATTTCCCGCACATCCTGTCAGCATAAGCGCCATTGCCGTAAGTACTGCTGTCAATCTCTTCTTCATAATAATACCTCTTTGTACAAAAGGAGCTGTCACATAAATCTATGCAACAGCTCCTGTAGGTTTATGACTTATTTTGCGTAATCTATAGCTCTGCTTTCTCTTATCAGATGTACCTTTATCTGACCGGGATATTCCATCTCGTTTTCGATACGCTGAGAAATCTCTCTTGCCAGAACTACCATCTTATCATCATTTACCTGTTCGGGCTTGATCATGATTCTTACCTCACGACCTGCCTGGATAGCAAATGACTTTTCAACGCCGTTATAAGAACTGCAGATCTCTTCAAGCTTCTGTAAGCGCTTGATGTAGTTCTCATAGTTCTCGCTTCTTGCGGCGGGACGGGCGGCGCTTATGGCGTCGGCTGCCTGTACAAGAGCAGCAATAACAGAGTGTATCTCAACATCGCCGTGGTGAGCCTCAATAGCGTGGATAACTTCGGGGCTTTCCTTATACTTACGGCAGACATCAACACCTATCTGAACGTGCGAGCCTTCGATCTCGTGGTTAAGAGCCTTACCGATGTCGTGCAGAAGACCTGCTCTTCTTGCAAGCGTTGCGTCAACGCCAAGCTCGCTTGCCATAATACCTGCGAGGTGTGCAACCTCGATCGAATGGTTAAGTACGTTCTGACGGTAAGAAGTACGATAGTAAAGACGACCGATAAGTCTTACAAGCTCGTGGTGCAGACCGTTGACATTGGTTTCCATAACGGCACGCTCGCCCTCCTGCTTGATCTTGAGCTCAACCTCGCGTCTTGCCTTTTCAACCGTTTCTTCAATTCTTGTAGGATGGATACGTCCGTCCTGAATAAGCTTCTCGAGCGCTATTCTTGCTATCTCACGTCTTACATGATCGTGGCATGAGAGCGTGATAGCCTCAGGAGTATCGTCAATGATAAGGTCAACGCCCGTGAGCTGTTCAAGCGCACGGATATTACGACCTTCACGTCCGATGATTCTGCCCTTCATTTCATCGTTCGGCAGAGGTACTACAGATACCGCAACTTCAGATACCGTATCTGCGGCAAGTCTTGAAATTGCAAGCGAAATATACTGTCTTGCCTTTTCGTCACATTCGTCCTTAAGACGCTGTTCATAAGCTGTGATCTTTACAGCCTTTTCGTGAGTAAGCTCGCTGTCGAGCATACTCAACAGATGTTCCTTAGCCTGGTCTATAGTAAAGCCGGATATCTTTTCGAGTATATCCATCTGGCTCTTCTTGATAGCCTCGGCTTCTGCCAGCTTTTCTTCAGCCTTTTTGTTCTTGTTCTGGAGCTGTTCTTCAAGTCGTTCGATCTTATCGTTCTTCTTGTCGAGGTTCTCCTCTTTCTGCTGAAGTCTTCTTTCAGAGCGTGTTACCTCCGCTCTGCGTTCCTTGAGTTCCCTGTCGGTTTCGTTTTTCAGTCTCTGGATTTCTTTTTCGTTGTTCTCTTTGAGTTTAAAGATCTCATCTTTAGCCTCAACCAGTGCGGTTTTCTTTGTTGCCTGAGCTTTTTCGTTAGCCTCGGATACTATCCTGCTTGCTTCCTTTTCGGCAGATTCTATCTGCGCTTCTGCCGTCTTTTTTCTATGCTCGATACCCATTTTGTACATTACAAAACCGAATATCGCCGCTCCGACTACGAATGCCGCCGCACAGAGTGTAACTGCAAGCCACACTTCCATGGGTTAGCGTTCCTCCTTTTCAGAATTGCCGTGTCACGCCGCCGCAGTTATCGCAATAACAGCTTATATGCCTGCACGGCTGATTTTACATTTCAACATTTAATTGTATATATGTAAAATAAGCGGATTTCCGACTGTCTTTCCTTTAAGATTTACTGTTGACAGACAGATTTCCTGAGTTATAATAGATATTTACTCAATAATAATTTTAAGGCATTTTCAACAAATTGTCAAGTGCTTTTTATAAAAAAACACTAAACTATTTTAAAAAATGGTGAAAATCTATTGACAATATTTTTCTGCTATGATATAATAATCGAACTGTGAAATCGTTATTATTGTGATATAATGTGCTTTCACAAAGACAATATAAGCCGATGTGATGGAATTGGCAGACGTGACGGACTCAAAATCCGTTGGTAGCAATACCGTGCGGGTTCGACCCCCGCCATCGGCACCAAGCAATAAGCCCACGCTTTTTATGCGTGGGCTTATTGCTTTCGTGCCGACGGCGGGTGGGAGAACCCGCAACTTGCGGGTCGTGCAAGGATGCACGATAGTGCTTGCCCCAAGTTTCGCACGATGCGAAACCAACAGAGCAAGCATAACGCGCAAGGATGCGCGATAGCGGTCGCACAAAGTCGGCGCAAGGACGCGCCGACCCAAACGACCGCAATTCGACACCCCGCCCGCCACATTTCTGTTATCACAAACAGGCATAGCCCTGCTTTTTTGGTGCCGGGGGGGAGAACCCGCAACTTGCGGGTCGTGCAAGGATGCACGATAGTGCTTGCCCCAAGTTTCGCACGATGCGAAACCAACAGAGCAAGCATAAAGCGCAAGGATGCGCGATAGCGGTCGCACAGAGTCGGTGCAAGGACGCGCCGACCCCAACGACCGCAATTCGACACCTCCGCCACACTTTCGCCACTCAACGAGTGGGGTGCTATTTTTTGGGTGCGGCGGGAGGGAGAACCTCACCCCTTAATATACCTCGTTGCCCGTCCCGCACCGATCCGTTTTACCGATCCTGTTCTGACCATTGCGCCGAGTACAGCTTCGACCGTTGTAGCGCTGACATCGGGAAGAATTTTGCAGATCTCAGCCTTTGACAAAGGCGTCAGACTATTCAGTACCGTTGCTTCGATACGCGCCTTTTTTGTAATTTTCTTTCCGTGTACCACCGCAAAACGCCGGTCAAGTTCCTTATAACACATATATAATGTCGAAAGAAAATTTTCGATAAACGGGAAATAAGTGTTTTCGTTAGTGTTCCAATCTACAGAAGACTGCCGTAAAGCTTCATAATAATGATATTTCATAGTTATTAAATCAGTATTCTTCACTTAACAAAAAATCCGCAAGATGAACTATTCTTACCCCGCTAATGTTACCTCCCGCCAGTTCATCGAGCGTCACCACATATTTCGGATAGTGGTCTTTGATCTCTAGCAGGTTGGCGATTTCGCGGTCGGATTCTTCGGGGAGATTTCTGCACACCTGTACATATAAACGTTTATCCCGATGAGCGGCAATGAAATCAATTTCTTTGTCGGCATTCTTCCCGATATATACATCGTAACCTTTCCGTCTGAGCTCAAAGTATACAATATTTTCAAGCATTGCGGCAACGGATTTAGGGTTGAAGCCCATCACACAGTATTTCAGCGACGAATCCGCAAGATAGAATTTTTCCTGTGTTTTCAGAACGCTTTTTCCTTGCATATCATACCTGCTGCAACGGTAAATCACAAAGGCTTTTTCTAACCATTCCAGATAATTATATACCGATTCAACCGACAAAGAACGACCTTCGCTCTTCATAAATTTTACAATGGCATTTGCAGAAAAGGTTTTTCCGACATTTTCAATTACATATTTTACAACACGATTGAACAAATCGAAATTTGTAATACGGTGTCTTCTTGCGATATCGCCGGTAATTACCGAATTATAGATACCTTCTGCGATCTGATAGGACGAGCGTTCATCAAAGTTACCGATTGCGACGATCGGAAAACCGCCTGTGCGTATATATTCGTTCAGAAGCTCTTTGACCGTACCGCCTTTTCCTTTTTTAAACTCTATATATTCTGCAAACGACAAAGTAAACACCGGAATAGATATATATCGTCCGGTCAGATAAGTTGATATTTCGCTTGACATCAGTTTCGAGTTGGAACCTGTTACATAGATATCGGTATTGGCATCTTCCAGCAGACTGTTGACCGCTTTTTCCCAATTGCTGACTTCCTGTACCTCGTCAAGCAGAAGATAATAACGATTGTTATCGGTCATCTTTTCCTTTATATCCCGGTACATCAGCTTTGCTGTCATACTGTCATCAAGTTCCTCCGACGTATAGCGCAAATGAATTATATGGTCGGCAGAAACACCGCTTTCAAGCAGGTCTTTTTCCAGCATATCAAGAATAGTCGATTTGCCGCAACGACGGATACCGGAAAGTATTTTTACCAGCGGAACATCACGATATGTTTTCAGTATATCCAAATAACGAGTTCTTATAATCATTGTATCGCCTCCTTTTATCTAGTATACCCAAAAACTTCATAAAATTCAATAGTTTTTACTGAAAATCCGTAAAAACTTTGGAAAATTATCGACTTTTCCGGTTCGATCAAGAAAAACCGAAAGATACAAATGCACGCAATAAATTCACGGTTTTGCCTGAATTCAAGCGTCAACTTCCACAATTTTCGCCATATCTGTTGACAAATTGCAACAATATATTGCAAAATCCGTTTAAATTTGTTATACTATACCAAAAGAGCCGAAGGAACGATAATAATCATAAAGGATCGGGCTGTCGCTTTTAAGGGGAGGGCGTATATGAGCATAAAATACATACTATACAATCCGCTGTCCGGCAACGGAAAAGGCGAAGAGCTTTCAAAAAAGCTTACTGATATATATAAAGATGATGAATTGAAATACTGCAATATGACGCAGATAACAAGCTACGGCAAATTCTTTGACAGCATATCTCCCAAAAGCGATATTATAATCTGCGGCGGTGACGGCACGCTCAACCGTTTTATAAACGACAGTGATGGTTATCCGTATGAAAATCCGTTGTATTTTTACGCCACAGGCAGTGGAAATGACTTTATGCGCGACCTCGGCAAAGAGCCGGGTTGTAAACCGATAAGGATAAACGAATATGTCAGAGAACTGCCGATCGTTACGGTAAACGGCAAAAGTTCACGGTTTATCAATGCTGTCGGATACGGTATTGACGGCTATTGTTGCGAGGTCGGGGACGAGCTTCGCACTAAATCCGACAAACCGATAAATTATACCTCTATAGCAATTAAAGGTCTGCTGTTTCACTTCAGACCGGCGAATGCGGTGATCACCGTTGACGGCAAGGAATACAGCTATAAGAAAGTATGGCTTGCGCCGACAATGCACGGCAGATTTTACGGCGGTGGTATGATGACTGCACCGGATCAGATAAGAAACAATCCCGACGGCACTTTATCGGTAGTTATAATGTACGGAAGCGGAAAGCTTAAAACCCTTATGGTATTCCCGTCGATTTTCAAAGGCGAACACATAAGTCATACCGAAATGGTGGAGGTTTTAACGGGCAAGGACATTACAGTACGTTTTGACGCACCGACAGCATTACAGATCGATGGCGAAACGATAAAGAATGTTACGGAATATTCGGTAAAGGCTTACGATAAATCGGATATTGCCGTACATAAAGCAGAAAAAGAGCCGGAAACAGTATAATGGAAAATGAAGAATTGTGGCGTCTTGCGGTCGCACAAAGCCGCTGCAAGCGTCCGTGCTTTGACTGTGGTGGCGGATTTAAATTGTGATGGTACGATGTGAAGAACAGAGCGGAATAGGCGAGGTTTGACAGAATAGTATGGTTGGTGTAATGCCTCGTTTTATGATAGGTATAATACAAGCCCTGCAGAAAATTCAGTCTGTAGGGCTTGATTTTTATTCGGTTTTGTTTTTAAGCACGGAAAGATAAGTTATTGCGCTGTGCAGGGCAGTGTTACCCTCGCCTACAGCCTTTGCTATCTGATACGGCTTTCCTGTGCAATCGCCGCAGGCAAAGCAACCTTTGATATTGGTCGACATATCGTGATTTACCGCAATACTGCCGTCGTTCATTTCAAGACCGCCTAGCAATACATCAGCAGAAACCGCCTGTTTTAAGAAAAATACGCCGTCAACGGCAAACTGTGTGCCGTCCGCAAGGGTTATGCCGTCTGCGTGGCGCTCTCCGTCAACGCTTTTTACGGGAGAGGTCAGCAGCTCAACGTTTTCCTTTGAATAATCGGTCTTGTAGGACGGGTAGAAGTACACCTTATCTGCAAGGTCTGCAAGAAAATCTACTTCCTCTTCGCTTTCCTTGTTATCACTGATAACCGCTATTGTTTTACCCATGTAAAAGTTGCCGTCACAGGTTGCGCAATAGCTTACGCCTTTACCGAGAAGCTCACGTTCTCCGTTTATCTCTTTTACGGTTTGTGCACCCGTTGCTAAAATCACAGTATCTGCCTTATATTCCTTCTGATCGGCAAGCAGCATAAAATAGCTTCCGAGATTGTATACTCCCGTTATGCGCTCGTTTGTTACAGCAATATCCATCTGCTTCAGGTGAGAAGCAAGTTTTTCGTTAAGCTCCTTGCCGCTGATTTCAGGCAGGGCAGGGTAATTTGAAATAAGGTGTGAACACTCAACCTTTGCGCTGAGCTTATCACTGCCGAAAAGGATAAACTTCTTATTTCGTATCTTTGCATTTATCGCCGCAGAAATTCCGGCAGGTCCTGTGCCGATTATTGCTATATCATATGAATGTGTTTCGCTCATCCGGTACTCCTTTATGTCGATTTCTTGTAAGCTGGTTTTTCTTGCTACACTGTAAAGTATACCATAAAGCGTGAATTATGCAAGCTGGTCACGACATAAATTCTCAGGTTATTCCTCTGTTTGCGTATTGCGGCTTACCGGAAATCTTCTTTTCAGTATCTTCACAGAATGGAAGAACGCAGGGAAGAGGAACAGATCGGCAAGCACCCACGCCGCAGGGCTGGCAAGACATACGGCGACATATCCGAAAGCGGGTACAAGTCCCAGTGCCACACCGCCTCTTGCTATCATCTCGAATACTCCCGCAAAAACGGCAAGCTGGCTGTTGCCCAGTCCCTGTATCGAAAAGCGGATAATGTTTACGAATGCAAGCGGAATGTAGAACACCACATTGAGCCACAGGAACTGCTTTGCAAGGTCAAGTATCTCGGTCTGTGTGCCGTCTATAAACAGCTTTGAAAATTCTCCGCCGAACGGTATTATCACAATAAGGGCGATTATCGCATAGGCTATGCCGAGCATCGAGCATTTCTTAACGCCGCTTTCGATACGGTCGACCCTGCCTGCGCCTACGTTCTGACCGCAGTAGGTAGCCATTGTAGAACCCATTGCGTCAAACGGACAGCACAGGAACTGTGTTACCTTGCTTCCTGCGGTGACAGCCGCCATATAGGTTTCACCGAGCGAATTCACCGCCGACTGTAAAAGAATACTTCCGATAGCGGTAATGGAATACTGAAGTCCCATAGGCACGCCCATAGCGCACAGCCTGCTCATTGAATAAGCGTCGGGTTTTAAATCTTTCCTCGACAAGCGCAGGATATCAAAACGCTTTATCATATATACAAGGCAGGCGATACCGGATATAAGCTGTGCAAGGACGGTAGCCCAGCCTGCACCGGCTACGCCCATATCAAACACCAGAATGAACAGCAAATCAAGTCCGACATTGAGTATGCTTGAAATAATCAGAATGACAACGGGCGACTTTGAATCGCCGAGCGAGCGGATAAATCCCGAAAGGATATTGTAGAGGAACGTTACGGGGATACCTAAGAAGATCACGAAGATATAGTCATACGCTTCTTTAAAAACCGTGTCGGGCGTATTCATCCAGTGGAGGATATTTCCGCAAAGAAGGCAGGTAGCGGTTGTCATTACTGCGGCGAAGCCTATGCCGAGCCATATCGTATTGCCGACAAACTTACGCAGACCGTCAAAATCCTTCTCTCCGAATTTCTGCGCAACGGGTATCGCAAAGCCTGCGCATACACCCATGCAGAAGCCGAGAACAAGGAAGTTCACCGAGCCTGTCGAGCCTACTCCTGCGAGTGCGTTTACACCGAGGAACTGTCCGACGACTATCGTATCGACCATATTATAGAACTGCTGAAAGAGAAGTCCTAACAGCATAGGGAGCATAAATCCGAGTATGAGCTTCATAGGCGAGCCTTTTGTAAGGTCTTTTACTGCTGACATATTATCTTTTCCTTTCGTAAGCTTAATATCGCCGTTATATGTATAACGCTGTACACGAATATATTGATTTTTCGGGAGGGGCAAGCAAGGCACGGATGCCTTAAGCGTGTATGCACATAGTTTCGCACGACGCAAAACCATACAAACACACACAGACCCTCCCCTACAAAAAGTTTAAAATATATGATATAAGCAAAACGGCTTTTCAATATCAGCCGATTGCTAAGCAATTATACTATATTGCCCGTCCTGTTTCAATCGGTAAAATGCACAACGTATTTAAAGTTATCAAGGCGGTTTAGTCTATTATGCAATGCTGTATTGCTTTATTTCATATCGGGCTATTCAACATAGTAATATCGGAAGATTTGAAAAAATTTACGGAAATTTCAAAAAAAACACTTGACAAACGGTTTTACAGCGGATATAATGGACACAGAATATGTTAAACCTATGAGTGAGAGTAGTAGCACCCGTCACTGTATGACAGAGAGTTGCCGGTCGGTGTAAAGGCAATGATACATACGCTTGTGAATGGACTCACGAGGGCAAACCGAGAGTATCTATGATATTTTAGGGGCGACGGACACCTCCGTTACAGGTCGCACATATGATAGTATGTGTAGCGAGTGACCGTGTTTTATTATACGGTAATTTGGGTGGTACCGCAGGTAAATTATACTCCTGTCCCAACTGGGACAGGAGTTTTTTGTTTTCCCGGACATTCAATCTCTACGTTGAAGCTATCATCATGGCATATGGCATGACAGCAGGGCATAGCCGACATAATGCGTTGCTGAATAAGATACAGACTGTCGGACAGTGGAATGTTCCACGAAGAACTTAAGCACTCCGCCAAAAGGCTTTTGGAAAAACGAGGCGACACGGTAAAACATAACGTTCAAAACACACCATGTTTTATCCCCGCCGTTATGCTAACGATTCCCTTAACACAAAGTCGGTAAAAGGCGGAATTTGAAGCGGCACATTGCCGCCGGAATTTGGAGCGGCACACTGCCGCCCGCCGCGTAGAAAGGAAAATTATTATGGCAAACAGAGAGATCCCTTACAAAATTTATCTTGAAGAAAACGAACTTCCCCGTCAGTGGTACAACGTAAGAGCGGATATGAAGAACAAGCCTGCTCCGCTGTTAAACCCTGCAACACATCAGCCCTGTACGCTCGAGGAACTGAGCCACGTATTCTGTACAGAACTTGCAAAGCAGGAACTTGACGATACAACTCCCTACATCGACATTCCCGAAGAGATAATCGACTTCTACAAGATGTACAGACCCGCTCCCTTAGTAAGAGCATATTGTCTTGAAAAGGCACTCGGTACGCCTGCAAAGATATACTACAAATTCGAGGGCAACAACACAAGCGGTTCACACAAGCTGAACAGTGCGATTGCTCAGGCTTATTATGCCAAGAAGCAGGGCTTGAAGGGTGTTACAACAGAAACAGGTGCAGGTCAGTGGGGCACAGCGCTTTCAATGGCTTGTGCATATCTCGGACTTGACTGCAAGGTATTTATGGTTAAATGCTCATACGAGCAGAAGCCCTTCAGACGTGAGGTTATGAGAACCTACGGTGCAAACGTTACTCCCTCTCCCTCAATGGAAACAGAGGTAGGCAAGAAGATAAACGCTGAATTCCCCGGCACGACAGGCTCGCTCGGCTGTGCGATTTCCGAAGCTGTTGAATGTGCAACAACGCACGAGGGCTACAGATATGTTCTCGGCTCGGTGCTGTCGCAGGTACTTCTGCACCAGACGGTTATCGGTCTTGAAACAAAGACAGCCTGCGAAAAGTACGGCATAAAGCCCGATATGATCATCGGCTGTGCAGGCGGCGGATCTAACCTCGGCGGTCTTATCTCTCCCTTTATGGGCGAAAAGCTCCGTGGCGAAGCCGACTATGAGTTCATCGCCGTTGAGCCTGCGTCCTGCCCCTCGCTCACAAGAGGCGTTTATGCTTACGACTTCTGCGACACAGGCGCTGTTTGCCCGCTCGCTAAGATGTACACTCTCGGCAGTACGTTCATTCCCTCTGCAAACCACGCAGGCGGTCTGCGCTACCACGGCATGAGCAGTGTTCTTTCACAGCTTTACCACGACGGATATATGACAGCACGCTCAGTTGAGCAGACAAGCGTATTCGCCGCCGCAGAACAGTTCGCAAGAACAGAGGGTATCCTCCCCGCTCCCGAGAGCAGCCACGCAATCAGAGTTGCTATAGACGAGGCTATGAAGTGCAAGGAAACAGGCGAAGAAAAGACTATCCTCTTCGGCCTTACAGGCACAGGCTACTTTGATATGGTCGCATACCAGAAGTTCAACGACCACGAAATGAGCGACTACATTCCCACAGACGAGGAACTTAAGGTCAGCATGAACCGTATGCCTAAGGTTGACTGAGCATATAATACTATTGTCCTTCATAAAACTTGATATATGAAAATACCGCCGGGACGTGATGTTCCGGCGGTGTTTCTTATTCGGTCAGTATTTTAGTCTTTCAGGGCGGTGATCGGGACGACGTATACGCCGTCGGGACGCTTGTAGGCGGCGTTTGACAGGCCGCATACGACGCATAACGCTTTTGGCGCTCTGCCGTTTTCGCTTTTAATAGCATTGCTTATTGATATAAGATTTTCGGAGGCGGCATCTATCTGATTTGCGCCGAGTTTGATTTCTATTGCGAGCCACTCTCCGTCCGGATATTCTATAACGGCATCAATTTCCTTGCCCGAATAGTCCTGATAGTGATACAGCACACCATCGTTTACATCGGCATATATCCTCAGGTCACGCTCACACAGCGCCTCAAACATAAAGCCTGCGCATTCAAGATCTCCAAGCAGTCTTTCGGGAGTAGCGCCAAGCAAGGCACACGCAAGCGATGGGTCGACAAAATGCCGCTTTACCGCCTGTTTCACCCGAATCGACGAGCGTATATTTGATGAAAACGGCAACTGATTATCGGTAATGAAAAGCCGCTCGAATATATCAAGATATTCGGCTACCGTGTCAACGCTGATGTCCTCGTTATCCGTCTGAGATATATCGTTTTTCAGCTTTTTATTCGTTGCGGTCGTGCTTTCATTTCTCGCAAGCGATTTAAGCAGTAACCGCATTTTCTGAGTATTCCGCTTCACGCCGTCTATGCGGAACGCATCGTCATCTATAACCGCATTCAGATATTCATCGGGAATTAGCATTGCTTGTTTTAGCGGAATGCCTATATTACCCGGCCAGCCGCCTCTGACTATAAGGCGGAAAAGCTCCATAAGCTCCACTTCTCCGGTCATTTCAGCCTGCATTGTGCCGTCTGCTATACTTTTAAGAGATATTTTACCCGACGAATCACCCGATTCATACAGCGACATCGGGCGCATTCTTATTTTTGCTATCCTGCCTGCGCCGCTGTGCATAATGCCCTTATGGTTAGGTGTTGCCGAACCTGTTAATATAAACTGTCCCTTTTCGGCACGTTTGTCAACCTCATAACGCACAGCGTCCCATATCGGCGGCACTTCCTGCCATTCGTCTATAAGTCGGGGAGTTTCACCGCCGAGTATGAGTTCGGGCGACATTTCGGCAAGCTTTCTGTTCTGAAAGTTATTTTCGGGGTTGCCTATCAATATCTGACTTTCAGCGTGAAACGCCGATGTCCACGTCTTGCCGCACCACTTAGCACCCTCAATGCACACCGCTCCGAACGCCTTAAGATATTCGTCTATTTTCTTATCTATCAATCTGGGTCTGTATTTATCGTTACGCATATTCCGCTCCTTTCGGTAAGCTGTATAAATAATATAACACATTACGAGAGATTTTGCAATATCATTACGAGAGATTTTAAGTTTTCAACCCGAGCGATTTCGACTTTTCATTACGTGAGATTTCGTGTTTTCAGCCCGTGGGATTTCGACTTTTCAACCCGAGAGATTTTGCGATATAGGCTGACTTTATATCAGTATGTCACGATATGGGCGACTGCATTCCGACGGATTGGGAGATGATATGAAAATACCGCCGGGATGTGATGACCGGCGGTTGCTTCGTATTATTCTCTGCCTGTTATATCTGTATTTTTACCGGACTTCTTTTTCAATATAAGTATAATTACTGTAACAACTCCGCCTATCAGCAACAATGCACCTACAGATATTCCTATTATCAGCATAAACGGAGTTTCATCTTTAACGAGTAACTGCTTATAAGGTATCGCACCTTTTTCATCTGCGAACAGCTGATCACAAACAGAACATTTCCAATGTTCTTGCACAGCAGAAGAACTTTCTGTTGCTTTTTTCTCAGCTATATGTTTGAGCTTATGCTTACCGGTTGCGGCTATCGTTTCCTGCTCCTTAAGAACTTTCTTGCAAACGGAACAATGACTGCCTTCGGTTTTACCGGAGTTGACACAAGTCGGTGCAACGGCTTTATCTGTAACTGCGATATGGTCTGTCTTAGGTACGGTTTCCTGCGGTATAATCACTTTATCGCAGATATCGCAATGTGAGCCTTGCGTTTTTCTCTCTTTTGTACAGGTTGCGGCAACCGCCTTGTCTATAACCGCCTCATGTTCGGTAAGCGGTAACTCTTCATCCTTTGTTTTTCCACAGATACAGTAATATCTTATTGTTCCTTTTTCTGTACAAGTAGCGTCTTTTATAACTTTATATGACGCATTATATTCATGATTAGTTTTCGGTATTTCCGACTGTGCCACAAGCACTTTTTTGCAGACGGAACAATGTGAACCGTCAGTAAGACCTGTTTCTGTACAGGTTGCCGCTTTTCCGTAATCTGTTACTTCGTTATGGGCTTTAAGCGGTATTTCTTCCGTATAAGAATCACCGCAATCGCAGGTGTATTTTATTGAGCCTTTCTTGGTACAGGTAGCTTCGTTTGTTACTGTGCCGGAATATGAGTGTTCGTGGGAGATTTTAATTGTGCCGGTATTGCCTTTAAATTCTCCTAAATTTATGTAATTGTTACCTTTATCAGCATTAAAATAAATCGAACCCACACATTTTTTAGTTATATCATTCATAAACGCTAAAACTACTGTGCCTACGCCTTGTATAATTTCCCCTTCATAAGCGATTAGATTATTAATGTTAATTTCTTCTCCTTTAGTGTTGTATATGTTGAAAAACGCATCGTGCCACCCCACTTTGCTTGGCTCACCATTCAAATTAATATCTATTCTTACTGTACCTTTGTAAGGTGAATTAAATTTGTAAGTGATTTCATCTGTGGAATATGAAGTAGCATTCTCGATGTGATATTCAACATCCATTTCTATTTCCTCATATTCAGCGGCACTTACCGCAACAGAAATAACCAACATCGTAGTAAGGCAGACCGCAAGCGACAATATCGCTTTAAACATAGTTTTGATTTTCATAAAAACCTCCTATTTAACTCATTTCGACACATAAACGTGCCTAATCAGACTGATTATAATTATATTATAATCATATCAGACACTTTTGTCAACAATTTTCAATCTGATATGATAAAATCTGTACAGGAGGGGTGAGTATGGCACATTATCAAAGATTACGCGATCTGCGCGAGGACGCGGACAAGACACAGCAGGAGATAGCCGACTATCTCGGCACATCTGCGCAACACTACGGAAAATACGAATCGGGTAAAGCGGAAATACCGCTTGAGCGTGCAGTTCTGCTTGCTAAATATTATAATGTCAGCCTTGATTATATCGCAGGAATCTCCTCAAGCCGTCACCCTCTGACATCTGACAGCCCCATTTCGTCTATCGGGATACTTTCGGATAAAATAACACGGCTTTCCGATAACGAAAAGCAGGCTGTAATAGATACACTCAGTTCCGTTATAGATATGATCAAATAAAGATACCGCCGCAGAGCTGCTGTTGCTCCGCGGCGGTGCTGTTTATATAAGTCAAACGCTCACATATCGAGGCTGTTGCTGTTCAGCAAGAAATCATACACACTTATAACAAGTATGCCATCCTCGGTATAGGTCGGAGCGGGTAAATCCTTGACAACAATTATCTTCTTGAAAGAGTCGTCAATTCTCAAAAGCGAGTTCGATTCCTGTTCCATCTTTTCTCTGTCGGGTATCGAAAAAGCCGATTGAATATAATAACGCTTTGAGCCTTTATTGCAGACAAAATCAACCTCAAGCTGCTTTCTGACAGATTTTCCGTCAGTGTCTTTCCCGGTTGCTGTGATTATTCCGACATCTACATTGAAATTTCTTGCGATAAGCTCATTGTATATTACGTTCTCCATCGTATGATTTTCTTCTAACTGACGGAAATTGATACAGGCGTTGCGAATTCCCACATCACTGAAATAATATTTCTGAGGAGTATCTATATACTTTTTTCCTTTTATATCGTATCGAGTGGCACGGCTGACAACATAAGCATCGCAGAGATAGTCAAGATAGCTTTTTATTGTGTTTGAACTGATAACCTTATTCTTTTTGCTTTTAAACGTATCGGTGAGTTTTTTGGGGTTTGTCAGCGACCCTATAGCTGATGCAAGGATATTTATAAGTTCTTCAAATTCATCTCTATGCTTTACACTGTGTCTGCTGATAATATCATTTATATACGTTTCCTGAAAAAGCGATTTGAGCAATTCAATTTTCTGTTCGGCAGTCCGCAGTAATACTACAGGCGGCAGACCACCATATAATACATACTCGTTCCAACCGTCATACTTATTGCCGTCATACACTGACATAAATTCGGCAAACGAAAGCGGCTGTATATGAAGCTCGTCACCACGACCACGGAACTCAGTTATAATATCCTTCGATAAAAAGCGTGCATTGCTACCCGTTACATAAACATCAACGTTCTTCATACGCATAAATCCGTTAAGCACAGATTCAAATTCGCCTAAAAGCTGTACCTCATCGAGCAGTATATAATACATACCGTCATCGGCAATCTGCTCCTTGACATACGGATACAGTATTTCAGGATCGCGGTATTTCTTGTTCTCAAAACTGTCAAACGGTATTTCAATAATATGATCATCAGCAACGCCGCTTTCCGTCAGATGATTCTTGAAAAGCGTAAACAGAAGATAGGATTTTCCGCATCTGCGGATTCCTGTGATTACTTTTATAAGACCGTTATGTTTTTTGGTTATCAGTTTGTTCAGATAATAATCCCGTTTTATTTCCATACAAATTGTCCTCCTGTCTTTTCTATTGAATATTTTTGCAACTTTTGCAGTAAATTTTCAATGTGTTGATTATATTATAACCTCTTTGGCGATAATTAGTCAATATCTCATTGAATTTTTTTGCAACTTTTGCCCTAAATTTTAAATACAACACAAAAAAACGCCGCAGGTTTTATAAAATCTGCGGCGGTTTTATCCTGTTCGGACGGTTATTATCTTATCACGCTCAACCTGCCCTTATCCATTTCACATACAGTGTCGCACAACACCTCAATATCTTCCGCACTGTGCGAGGCAATGATTATAGTCTTGCCCCTTGCCTTGAGATCAAGCAGATAGCGGCGCATATCCGCAACGCCGTCCTTGTCAAGCCCGTTCATCGGCTCGTCAAGGATAAGCAGGTCGGGGTCTTCCATTATAGCCTGTGCAAGACCGAGCCGCTGACGCATACCGAGCGAATATTTCTTCACATGGCGTTTAAGCTCGGGGGAAAGACCCACCGTGCGCATAGCATTGCATATATCCTCTTTGCCTGCTTTTACGCCGAGGTCGGCAAGAATCTTCAGATTCTTATACCCTGAATAATACGGGATAAAGCCGGGCGTTTCTATTATAACTCCCGTACTTTCGGGAAAATCGCAGTCCTTGCCTATCTCCTTGCCCGCTACCGTTACCTTGCCCGAGGTCGCACGGACAAATCCGCAGATGCATTTCATCAGCATGGTCTTGCCGCTTCCGTTGCGCCCTATAAGTCCGTGTATTTTCCCTTTATCAAAAGATATTGTTATATCACGGAGTATCTCCGTTTTGTTTATCGTCAGTGAAAGATTTTCTGTATTGATCATCAGCTTTCCTCCGGAAGAAGTGATACGCTCAATCGCCTTGCTCTCAATGTGCTCATAAATATAAGCAACAGAGCCATAACGGCGAAATAAACGTAGGAATACCATATCGGCTTTATCGGTTCACGGATTATCTCCGTGTAGTGCATCCATATTATGGAATTGCCCATAGGAAACAGCCACATCAGATCACTGCGCAGTGCGCAGGTCGCAACTCCGAGGGCTATGACCGCGGTACATATGAACATACCTGTCATTTTACCTGATGATATCCTGCAAATAAGGAGCACAAGCGACAAAAGAAAAAGGTATAATATGATGAGTACCAACGTGTGTACAATAGTACATATGGGGTCAAGCTGATTATACAGATTTTCAGGCAACAGCAGAGTAGCGAAAGTATTCATTTCATCGGGAAACTTTGCCGCATAAAACCTTGCAGCTTCACTCCACGATGAACCGAGCACCGTGTTCCCGACAGACATTCCCACGACTGCAAGAAATACAACAGCTATATAGCTTATTACCGCCATAACGGCAAATAACATCTGACCGTACAGCCAGTTCAGCTTTCCGCTCCTGCAGATAACGAAAAGCGAGTTACCGTCAAACTTCGGAAAATCGCTCATAAGCACAAGGAAAACAGACGGCAGTAAAAGCACCGCTACCCACGAGTTGCCGACCGCTATAAACGGCTCAAGCACATTCATCGGACTGCCGTACCTGTCTGCACGCTGTGCAAGCGTATCGATGAAAAGCGTCTTTATAAATATAAGCAGTACTATTACAACTATATTTCTGGGATTGGTTATCCACTTTATGTATTCGCACTTTGCGACCGACCACATCTTTGAAAGGCTGATCTTTTTATGCACCTTTATCCGCACCGCCCTTTCCGAAAAATACATACACCGCAAACGAAATCAGTATAAGCACTCCGTAATAGCAGACAAGTACAACGTTTGCGCCCGAAACTATACTGTTCGCCGCAAGCGGAGAAGCTGTATTGCCTATCGTCAAAAGGACTTTATCAATATTATCCGGGTTGCGTGTGCCAAGCCCTATAAGCCATGAGCCGAGCTGTGTCAGGCAATAAGCGACCATAAACGGGATACAGCATATAAGATACTTGTTTTCGGTGTACGCCGTCACTATCAACGAGAATAGTGACATTGCAATTCCGTAGATAAGCATATCGAGCATATTGACAAGATATACTCCTGCTATCCCCACGCTGTCAAAAAGGCTCATCTGAATACCGGTCAGTACGTAAGAAAGTCTTTCGGCATCATAGGCTTCTATATGCGGAAACCTTATCAGCACAACAAGCACATAAAGAAAGTACCCGATAAGACAGCATATGCCGCTTGCGAGCACAGCCGAAACATACTTTGCGCTTTTAAGTCTGCGATAGCCTGTGCGTATAACTTCATAGCGGGTAAAGCCCGAGTTTTTGTCATCGCACAGCGCATTTACAAAGCACAAGGGCAGAAGCAACGGAAGAAACATATTCAGCCAGCTGCCGCCCTTAAGCCCGGACACTACACAGGCGCTGAAGCTGATATCGCCCGTATATATCCGCTGTGTGTCGATAATCAGATCCCAGACCGACAAGGATTGATTTTTGTCAAAATCATAGTCGGCAGAAGCCGTAAAGCATATTGCAAATATCAGCAACAGGCATATATAAAACGACTTATCTCCTAGTATGCGTTTAAGGTAAGAAAGTGTTGCTCTGAACATATCAGCCCTCTGCCTCTTCCGTTTCCGTATAGAACGCCGCCTTATTATAGCGGAAATTCTCTCCCGTGTCGGCATCTATATAGCAGGTGTACACGAGATCATTGTTCTTGTTCTGAATAACGACCTTCCATGCGGGGGTCGTTGTACTCTTCTGCTGCTCAAGCGGAATATCATAAGATCCGTAATATTTGAGCGGTGTGTATACAAGGTCGGCACTGAGCACCTCAAACGATACCTGCTCTGTCAGCGACTGTTCTATTTTGCTTATCGCCTTATCAAATGGCAATAACTCTTCCGTAACCTTTTCATCGGTGATCGAACCGGTTCTTCTGTAGCCGTAAAAGCTGTCAATATCATCGGTCGTAACCATACTGCCGTCGCACAGTGTAGTTTCATACATACTGTCACTGCTGAGATAGAAACGATCCCAGTCAAAAGGTATTCCCCCGTATGTCGGAGTCGTGGTAAAAGAATAGAAATATTTATCCGAATCGTACTGCTGTACAATGACAGACATAACCTTCATATCATATACTGGTGACTTCGGACAAGGAGCATTGTTAAGATAGTTTTCAAAAAAAGTTACCGCATCGGCAACGCTTATCTCTTTACCGTCCAGCAATCTGAACTTCTCGGTGCTGTCACGGTCGTACTTCCCGATCACTTTATATTTCCCTCTGATCTCATCGTCCCAGTTCTCAAGGAAATGATCGTTCTTTTCGCCGCTATCTTTGCAGTAACGCTCAACCAGCACACCCTTGCAGACATTGGACAGATAGTTTCCGATAGGCGGACCGAACTCAAGGAAAATATTGCGACCGGTAATCTCCGAGCTATCCCTATTATCCAAAATAGCATAATCCGAGCCAACCTTTTCAACAAAACCGGAATACGGAGAATAAAAATAATATGATATTACGTTTTTTTCGGAAACCGCATCATCATAATACTTCTTGAAATTTTTTATCGGATATTCGTCTTCCTCCATATTGCTTTCTTCATCGGGAATATAGTAGTAGAAGAAATAGTCGTCATTGAATTTTTCATTTGGGAAAAGATATGCGAACATCTCTTTGAAGTCATTATAATATTCTGCCGGCGCCTGTCTGTTTACTGCCGCCTTGTCAAAAGAACAGATATATGAAACGCTCTTTGGCACAAGGCTCACAAAATCCTCGGATATATCGAACTTTGTGTTCTCGCGGATCATCTTCTTTACTTCGTTGATGGTATAATAGTTAATTTCATTCTGACGCTTTAATGCTTCCGGAATATCACCGTCAGTATTGTCAGAGCTGTTGCTTGCACTTTCGATATTGCTGTTGATACCGCCGCCGGTATTGTCAGAGCTACTACTTGTACCTTCGACATTGCTGTTGATACCGCCGCCACTGCAACCTGTGCAGGCGCAAAGCATGAATGTTGCAAGTATTATTGTTAAAAAGCGTTTCATATACTGTATCTCCTTTTTTATATTACAGTTTTGTTTTTGTGACCGCACTGCCGCTAGCTGTAACCGTATTACCGTTCGTATATAGCCTTGACTATATATTATCAAATATTAATATTATTTTCAATAGCAATTTTACTTATTTGTATGATTCAACAACATTTCTTAGCATTTTTTGTTCATATGTTACAAAACATTATACTACACATAATATAATGCTCCTGCGGCAGTCGTTCTTATTCTCCCGTGCTTTTCTGCACCGCATTATCCTCACCAACGCTCATAAGCTGTTTGTTTATCGCTCCGGTTCTTACTCCGACAAGTGCTTCAAGGTCGGTATTAATCTGCCGTAAGTGATTTTTCGTCTTTGACGGCACGCTTTCACAGTTCTCAAATTCTTTCTTAACACTGCCGAGTAACGGAAAATAAAGACATTGTAAATCCGTATCTCCCGGTATGCGTTTAAGGTAAGAAAGTGTTGCCGTAAACATATCAGCTCTCTGCCTCTTCCGTTTCCGTATAGAACGCCGCCTTGCTATAACTGAAATTATCTCCCGTGTCGGCGTCTATATAGCAGGTATACACGAGATCATTGTTCTTGTTCTGAATAACAACCTTCCACGCAGGCGAGGTTTCCCGTTTCTGCTCCTCAAGCGGAATGTCATACGCTCCGTAATATGTCATCTGTTCATACACAAGGTCGGCGCTCAGTACCTCAAACGATACCTGTTCGGTCAGCGACTGTTCTATTTTGCTTATAGCCTTATCAAACGGCAGGAGCTTATCCGTTACCTTTTCATCGGTGATCGACGCCGCTCTGACATAGCCTACAAAGCTGTCAATATCATCGGTCACAGCCATTGTACCGTAAAAACCCGTTGTCGTGCGCAGTTCGCTTTCGGAAGTAAGACGGAAACGTCCCCAGTCAAGCGGAACTCCCGCATAGGTAGGCGTTATCTGAAACATGAAGAAATATTTATCCTCGCCGAGCGTCTTCACATTAACACCTGTTACCTTGGTATCGTATACCGGATCTTTCGGGCACGGCAGATCATTCATATATTTTTCAAAGAATGTCACCGCATCGGCAACACTTATCTCCTTACCGTCAAGCAATCTGTACTTATCTGTGCAATCGGGAGTGCATGATCTGACGGTTTCGTATTCTTCACAGATAACAGTTCCTGTGACCTCAAGCCAATAATCGTTCTTTTCGCCTTTCTCCTTGCTGTAATATTCCGCAAGTACACCCTTGTTGACATTTGACAGGTAATTGCCTATAGGCGGACCGAATTCAAGGAAAATATTGCGATCGTTAATATCCGAACTATCCTTTTCGACCCGATGAGCATAATCCGTGCCTTCCTTTTCAGCAAAATGAGAATAAGGAGAATAGAAATAATATGATATTTTCCTCTTGCCGTCAGCCGCTTCGTCAAAATACTTTTTGACGTTTTTTATAGGGTATTCGTCCTCTTTCGCATTTTCTGTTTCCTCATCTGTTCTGATGTAGTAATAGAAAAAGTAGTCATCGTTAAATTTTTCGTCCGGGAAAAGATATGCGAACATTTCCTTGAAATCGGTATAAAAATCGGAGATATCCGGTCTGTTGACAGGTGCATAGTCAAAATAACTGATGTATGAAACGCTCTTCGGAACAAAACTCTCGAAATCCTCGGATATATCGAACTTTGTGTTTTCTTTGATTATCTTCTTTACATCGTCACTCGTATAATAGCTTATTTCGTTTTTACGTTTCAATGCTTCCGGAACACCGTCTGACTTGTCGTCCGTATTGACGGAACCGCTGTCGTTATTGATACTGTTGTTTTCTCCGCTGCACCCTGCAAATGAGCAGAGCAACAGACTTGCCAGAATAATTGCCAGAAATTTTTTCATATTTTCGTTCCTCCTGTGATCTCATAGATTTTCAACAACTTCATTTTAACACAATGTACAATGTATTGCAAGGTACTGTGCATAAAAATAATCAACGAAAATACCGGCTGATTTTCGTTGATTATATACAAATGCTGTAAAACAGTTTATTCTGCTGACTGTATTTTATCCGTATCATCGCCCACGCTCATAAGCTGTTTGTTTATCGCTCTGGTTCTTACTCCGACAAGCGTTTCAAGGTCGGTGTCTATCTGCTGTAAATGTTTTTTAGTCTTGGTCAGCACGTCTTCAAAGTTCTCGAACTCTTTCTTTACACTGCTGAGTATCTTCCACACCTCACTGCTTCGTTTCTGCACGGCAAGAGTACGAAAGCCCATATACAAGGAGTTCAGCAGTGCAGACATTGTGGTAGGGCCTGCTATGCTCACCCCATAGCTACGCTGTAGTTCCTCCACCAACCCGAGCTTTACAACCTCGGCATACAGCCCCTCAAACGGCAGGAACATAACCGCAAAGTTGGTCGTGTACGGCGGACAGATATATTTATCGTGAATATCCTTTGCACATTTCTTTATCGCCACAACAAGCGCCTTTGACGCTTCTTCGATCATTACCTTATCGCCGCTGTCATACGCGTTGCAAAGGGCGGTGTAAGTATCACCGGGGAATTTTGAGTCGATCGGCAGGTACACCGTGTCATCATTCTTGCCGGGAAGCTTTACCGCAAACTCAACGTGATTACGGCTGTCCGGGACTACAGTGACCTCGGTGTCATACTGTTCGGGAGCGAGAATATCGGAAAGGATAGCGCCAAGCTGCATTTCGCCGAGTATACCTCTGTTCTTGACATTGGACAGAACTTTTTTAAGGTCGCCTACACCTGCGGCAAGGCTCTGCATTTCGCCCAGTCCGCTGTATACCTTGTTAAGCTGTTCGCTGACGGTCGCAAATGAACGGCTTATCTTATCGTCAAGCGTGGTTTGTAGCTTTTCTCCTACCATTCCACGCATTTCTTCAAGCTGATTTTTGGTATTCGCATTTATGTTTCCAAGCTGAACCGCCATTTCGTTACGCATATTCTGCATATCGGCGGCGTTCCTTTGCTCAATGCTCTGAAGCCGCTGTTCAAACTGCGACAGCAACCTTGCTGTTCCGTCGGAGTTCTGCTTCTGTGTGTCGGTAAGCGTGTTTCCGAGATTTGTCACAAGGTTCACAAGCTCGGTTCTCAGCACCGATTCGCCGCTTACACGGTTTGCCTGCGCCGTATCGAATTTTACCGAAAGCTGTGCGGTACGCTCGGCAAGCATTTCAAGCTGTTTTGCGGTCTGCTCGTCCGTTATCTTGTTCACGCCGATATTTTCGGCAAGCCTTTTCTGCGACAAAAGCGTTATTACCGATATTATTGCCGATATCAGGCTGACGGCAAGCGTTATTATAAGCAGTATTTCCATATTTCTTACTCCTTTTGAATCAGTTATATTACTATTATAATTTAGTTTTTTCGGGCGGTCAACGTTTTTGCGGCTGAGTGTACTGTTTATGGGACAAAAAATACGGTCACCCGAAGATGACCGTACAGTCTGTATAAAACCTATTCGTTACAGCTCTTGACAAATGCGCTGATCCGCAGTCATATGTGACAGTATCTGACGGCAGATATCTAAGACGCAAATCAGATATGCAGTTTATCTACCTGCTCCTTAAGCAGTCTTGCCTGCGCAGAAAGCTCCTCACAGGAAGCGGCAGATTCCTCGGCGGTTGCAGAGTTGGTCGCAATAACACGGGATATCTGATCCACTCCTACTGTTACCTGATGGACTGCATCTGCCTGCTCCTCTGCTGCTGCGGAAATATCTGCAACAAGTTTTGCGCTTTCCTGAGAAAGCGTCGTTACCTGGCGAAGCGTGTCGGCAGTCCGGTTTGCTATCTCAGAGCCGTTATGTACTGCCTCGATAGTTGCCGCTATAAGATCGCGGGTGTTGTTTGCAAATTCTGCCGACTTAGACGCAAGATTTCGCACCTCGTCCGCAACTACCGCAAAGCCCTTGCCCGCTTCTCCTGCTCTGGCTGCCTCAATAGCCGCATTGAGTGCGAGTATGTTGGTCTGGAATGCAATATCCTCAATGGACTTGATAACCTGCGAGATCGCTTCGGACTGTTGCTGTATCTTATCCATCGCTTCAAGAAGGTGCTCCATCTCGTTGCTTTGGCGTATCATCTGCTGTGCGCAGTTGTCGGAAAGCCCGCTTGCCTTGCCTGAGTTTTCCGCAGTCTTGCTTATATTGTCGGATATATCCGATATAGTGGAAGATAGCTGATCGACCGCTGTTGCCTGACGTGTAGTTCCGTCTGCGAGGACCTGCGAACCGTCAGCCATCTGTTGCGAGCCTGCCGTAACATTGTTTGCGGAGGAATTCATACTGAGAATAACGCCGCTCAGCGTTTCCTTGATACTACGGAATGAGCGGTTTATCTCCTCAAAGCTGCCTATGTATTCCATCGAAGGCTGTGCCGAAAAGTCGCCGGTTCCCATCTGTGACAGCACTTTTGAAATATCGTCAACATAACCGTTTAGCGTGTGCTTTGCTTTGGTAAGATTTTCGGCTATGTCGCCCATTTCGTCATGACTGAATTTGAATTTGGAATCCGGAGCATTAAGTTCTCCTGAGCTGAGCTGTCCGCAGATATTTACGACTTCTGTTACAGGCTTACGCACCAGCTTCTTCATTACTCTGAACAGCACCGCCGCTATACCACCGCATACAACGATAAGCACTCCCAGCGAAACCAGAATAGACTTCATCAGCTCGCCGTCCGCCACAGCGGTTGAATAGCCGGCAAAATAAGCGCCTACGACCTCACCGCTGTAATCGACCATCGGCGTATAATTGACATAGTAGTTCATACCGCCGATAACCGTTTTTCCGATATATATATTATTGTTCTGTACCTGCTGCCAGATACCGCCGTCCATCTGAGTTCCGATGTTGCGTTCACCCGAAGAGTTCATCAGCGTTGTATTGTAACGTGTGTCGCCGCAGAACAGCGTAAGCTCCGCACCTGTCTTTGCCTTGACGGAATCGACATATTCCGAGCCGTTCAGATCTATGCAGACAACCAGTGCGCCGTTCTCTACCTTAAGACCGTATACCGTATACAGCTTATCGCCGTCAGCCATAATGCCCTTTATTTCACCGTTCGTAATGCGTTCCACAGTGCTTTCGCCGAGCGGAAAGCCCTCACTGCTCCACGCCACAGTTCCGCCTTTTATATAAGCCGCATAGCTGTTGGCGTTCGGTTTGTTGGCAGCCCAGAGGCTATCATAATCCGTGTTATTCGTCTGACCGTCTGAACTTGCAACGATCAGCTCAGCCGCATCACCCATTTCGTCTATGTCACCCTCGACCTCGGCGGCAAGTACGTTTACACCTGTTGCCGTTTCGTCCTCCTGCATGGTTCTGACAAATGACATAAACACGATTATAGTGACAAGCGCCATTGATATTGCCGCCATAACGGCGGCAATACACGAAATAACCGTTATTTTCGTTCCGATCCTCATTGATCTTTTCACTGTAAAAAGCATCCTTTCATATATATAATATCAATTCTGCGGTGCGCCGCCGACCGTGCAGAGCACGGCAAAATCCGCCCGGCGGATTTTATGTCTGAGGTTATTATAACATAAAATCAAATCGGCGCAAGCCGATACGGCGGTACGCCGTCTTTTGCCTTTCGGCAAAAGCTTTTATGTTAAAATGTTCTCAGACCTGCGGTACGCCGCCGACCGTGCAGAGCACGGCAAAATCCGCCCGGCGGATTTTATGTCTGAG
>ERZ1035041.283-NODE-283-length-26511-cov-5.580435_pt1 | contig 26511 bp, 25 predicted proteins | sample MGYA00520684_ERZ1035041 | MGnify/ENA primary metagenome ERZ1035041 (study PRJEB33766, sample SAMN09781699) | gut metagenome | biome: gut microbiome | host: Homo sapiens | place: Madagascar | study: EMG produced TPA metagenomics assembly of the PRJNA485056 data set... | reverse complement strand
CTCGCAGGATTTGTAATCCTCCTTATCCATGTGGCAATAATGATTGCACTTGCGAAGATATTGAAACTCGACATCTTCACATGCTGCGTTGCTTCCCTCGCCAACATCGGCGGAACAGCAACAGCACCGGTCCTCGCCGGCGCATACTCAAATGCCCTCGTACCGGTTGGTATCATGATGGCGCTACTCGGCTATGTCATCGGAACCGGCGGCGGTCTGGTTGTGGCCAATCTGATGAGTATATTTGGGTAGATTTTAATGGAATAATTGATGGAATGGATAGCACTTCGGCAGTAGATGGGTACTGTTGGGGTGCTGTTTTTTTATGCAATAGAATTGGTGAAAATAAAAAAGAAACGAGCTACCCGCTTGAGCAATAATGCTGTACACGACAAAAAACTCATTTCTTAGTTAGTATATTATAAAATATGTGTGAGATAGTCAAGCGGAGAAAAATATATGGTTGTGGAGCAGATTAAATAAATTGTAATAGGCGAGATATTTTTATTACTTTCGACAAAATACGACAAAACATATGTTATAGCAGGTATATACTATTAATATGGAGGATAGGACAATGATGTATTTTGAAAAAGGTTTAGTAAATAAGGCAATTGAGTTAATAGATGAAAAAAGCAAAGCTGATGAATTGAAGGCATTTACGGATGTCAGCGATATTAATAAAATGATTGAAAATTTACAAACAAGTGCAGATTACAGGTATTATGGTATTCAATTAGATGAAAGATTAAGAAGGGATTATCCAAGTATAGAAAAGTTACAAGAATTGGGTAGAAATATGGTTGACAATAGCGGTAATAACAATACAAAATACGATGTTGTTTCTGCAATTATTGCCAACTTGAATGCAGATAAATATGGAATATATGCGGATGTGCTTTTTAAACATGAGGTTATAAATGATATGAAGAAGTTTATAGAGAAGGTGGATTAATGTAAAAATGACTCTGGAATAGTCGATTATAATTCTTTATAATTAGTTTAAAGTACATTTTAAATAGATGATGAGGATTTTCATATCTAAGAGAAAGGATTACATGGATATATTTGAAGAAAAAAGACAATTAATTGAAAAGTTTGCATGTCAGAAAGAATACACTTTAGAATCGAAGATGGAGTTAAAACAACTTTTATTAAAGGACACTAATGGAGGAAAATTATATAAATACAGGTCGTTTGATAAAGATGGATATTCTCTTAAAAATCTTGAAGAAGGAACTTTACATTGTTCTTTGGTGGAAGCTTTTAATGATCCGTTTGATAGTAAATTTGGGTATTCATTTGAAGCTCTGTACAAAGAAATGAGTAGGGACTATGAAAAAGAAATAAGTGAAAAGATGTATATATTTGAACAGGCTATATATATACTTAAAAGGGATAAAGAAATTGAAGATTTTAATAAAGAAGAACAAAGAAAAATTAATAAGTTATTGCAAAATAGAAAAATTATAGATTTTTGGGAAGCATTTAAAAAAGAAAATGCTGATAAAGATAAAATTAGTTTGGAAGATAACAAAAATAACATTATACAATTAATAATGGTTGCTTTATTAGATGGAGACTCAAAACAATATAATGGAGTTGATGAAGGACTTTTAAAATTAATATTGATTAATATGAATGAACAATCGATGGATATGCTTGCAAATGAAGATTTTAACATGAATGAGTTTGCCATAGCAAATGGAATTACAAAGGATGTAGATGAAATAAGTTTAATCTCAGAAGTATGGAAGAAACTTTGCCCACAATTCAAAAATATACTAGAAAATGTATTGGAAATTTTTGGCGATAAATGTGGTGAGATTGATAGATATATAAATGAATTATATTTAGTTGGATGTTTATCAAGTGATTTTAAGAATAGACTCATGTGGTCACATTATGCAGATTGTCACAAGGGATTCTGTATTGAGTATGATTTTAGTGCTTTAGAAAAAATACAAAATGATCAATATCTTTTGCCAGTGCTGTATGATAATAAAAGACCATTGTTTCCATGGAGTATTGCATTTGATCAATCTGAAAGTAGCATAAAAGAGGCTCAGAAAAAAATTTTATTAAGTTTGTTAACTAAAGATAATGTTTGGAGTTATGAAAAAGAATGGAGAATATTTATTAGAAAACAAAGAAGTTCTGAATTAATAATGCCTCCAATAACATGTATTTATTTGGGAGCATGTATTGATAATGAAAGTAAAAATGCAATTATTAATATTGCTAATAAGCGTAATATTCCAGTGAAACAAATGCAATTAGATAGAGTAACATATGATTTGCATGCTGAGGATATTACTAATAAATATAATACCGTAATATTTTGAGTAACTGAATTAGGTATTAGTGTTTCTGAATTTATAACATTAGTAAAAGAAGATTCATAAATTTAAAATTGAGGAGTTAAATAAAGATAAACCATAATGAACAAAGCAACCACTTGAGTAGGAACAACTGAGGTGTGTTTTCACATGATTATGACATATAAGAATGTCGAAGAATTAAGTAAAGGTGCGGATATTTGTGAGTTTAGTGTAAATTATATTGATTTTATTAAATTGTAAAGTTAAATTAGAACTTCAACATGATTGAATTAGGATAGACCAGGAGGTGTAAATGAATAGGCATAAACATATTTTTAGTTTTATTTTTACTGTAGTATCAGTCCCTTTAGTGCTTGCAGTACAGGAGTTATGTTCTGATATACAATATTCTTTAAAGAACTATTTGATAATACTATTGATTATATCGATTGCTGGAATTTCAGCTTGGATTGAGTATGGTCAATATAAATCAGAGAAAGAAATTGAGGAAAAAGAAAAAGTTGAAAAACAAAATGAGAGAGCTAAAATGGTACTATCTCAAATAGTCCAATTGATTGATAGAAAAGCAGGAAATATTCGTGACAATACATATGAATTAGTAATTACAACTAAAGAGTGGCCATATTTTTATGGTGCTCATAAGTATTTGCATGAAGTATGTGAAAATTTAAAATTTACTGTTGCGAAGATAATTAAGGCTGAAAATGATTATGTAGATGTTTCACTTATATATAAATATTATGGAGAAGAGGAATGGAAATGGCTCGCTGGGAAATCAGGAGTTAGTGGTGCAGTAAATTTAAATGAATTTATAAATGATTCTGAAACGTTATATAACTACATATTATCACATAAAGATGAATCACCAATATTTTGTAATGATAAATCAAAAAGTAAAATATATAAATGGGGCAGAAGAGATAACCTTTTTGGTGGAAAGGGATCGTTTTATGTAATGCCGATAACATTTTCTAATAATCAAGAAGCTTTAGTTGAAGCGGTTTTATTGATTTCTACATATGGAGTTAATTTTATAGCTTTAAATTCAACTAAAGAAGAAGAAAATGAATTTAGAAGGATATTAGCTTATGAAGTTGTTCCTTACTATGTGTCTATAATTCAATCAGAATTAGGTGCTTTGTACATGCGGCATAATATAGATAGGATAAAAAGAGTTTTATTAGAGGACAAGTGATATCTAAATAAAATTATTATCCCGTGGCATTGAGACATAATTTAGAAGTAAAAAAGCCGGAAATTTTTGTTATAAATGTCAAAAGATTTACGAAAAGAGTTGCACCTAAGAGCATAGATGAGATTGTATGATGAGAACCTTATTGCTGTAATCTGTGGAAAGAGTGGTATTTCATTAAAATGGAAAGCAAAGATTGTACAAGATAATCTGAAACTAAAATTTAAGGAGGAAATATGTTATATAAAATCCAAAATTTTGAGAATAAAATACCATCAGACATTTCTTATGAGGAAATAGAACTTGCATGTGGTGAAAAGATAAAAGTATATGATATTGAAATGGTTCATGATTTGACACAGTTTATAGGGTTTGGCAAATATATGAATAATCAAAAATGTAATGTATATTTACGGGGGCAAAATGATTTATATAATGGCAAACTGATACCATCTTTGTATAGAGGACGTACAAATCTAGAGAGTATAACTGAAAAATACAATAAGAGGATGAACAAATTGAAAGTCGATATAGATTCCTTTAGCCAATATGATAGATGTGTATTGGAACCTTTATTGCAGCATTATGGTGTAAAGACCACATATTTAGATCTTGTTGATAATGTCTGGGTGGCATTGTGGTTTGCTCTTCATCAAACCAAAAGTGAATCGATTAATTCACATGAATATGTATATTATTCTAGTAATACAAATAAGTATTCGTATATTATACTAGTTGCAACAGATGCAATAAATGTATCTGATAAAAATGGGGTTTATGAAGGTGAAACAACGCGATTGGTTGATTTAAGAAAGGCATTGCCATCATATTTTTTACGACCACATGCTCAACATGCATATATGTTGAAGAAAAAGGGTGAAATTGAAAGTGACTATTCAGACTTAATAATAGGTATTGCCAAAATCCCAACAGAATTAGGTTTTAAATGGATAGGTACAAGTGAATTCCTAACAGTTAGTTCGCTGTTTCCTGCTGCATATTTCGATTCTGGGTACAAAATTCTTTTGAAAAAGTATCCAGAAGAAGAGCAAGGGATAATTAATCAATATGGGTCAATTCAAATATTGACCGACTAATTGAAATTCAAATTCTTTCATTGAGGTTGTGGATACAGAAAGCGTATGATTAACGGAGTTATTTACCATCTTAGGTAAATGGTATAAAATGTGAGTAGCTTTCAGGATGGCGGTGTCTACTACATCATAATCAGAGAAATGATTTTCTTGTTTTCAATGACGAAGTCAGTAAGCTTATGTGGGTTCATATTTATCAGCGTTTCTGCAAAATCACATTATTGGATTTGTTGCTAACATCAATATCAACATAAAGAGTGCTCACAGTAATCGCTATCTTTGTAAATGAAAGGGATTAATTAGCTTGATAAAATACATAATCATGGAACATCGACAGCCTCGCATATAAGAATCTGGCTTAAGATGGACAGATGCAAAACTACACTGATAAAGAATTAATCATGTACTTAAGTAAGTAGCCAGCTGGTTTGGAGCTGACTTTCATGTCAGGGGAATAAACTTTTGATGAAGTAACCATTACTTGTACAACAGAAGGTACAAGAACTATTGCCTAATTGACACTGAGACAATTATGTTATAAATTTAACTAAGTTTATTGGAAAAATCAACAGGATATTGCATTTAGTGAGATGCCTTTTTGCCGGAGTATTCCTAATCTGCATTGTATGCAGATATTAGACCATTTACTTGACCAGGAATGAGTTATATTGGATTGTGTACACACATCAGGTCATTTTGACCTGCATCAGCAGATGGCACAGGAGAATCTGGCAGCGTGTTTCAGCTTGTCCATGTATCTGCCACATTTGCATAAATTGAACTTATATAAGGACAATAAGCTGCTGATGTTTCCTATAAAAGATTTGACTGAAACTAATCCAGTATACATACTTATGAATAAGGAAAAAGCGTATGTTGAAGGAACGAATGAGTTTAAGGATTTGTTGAAAAATGCGGTGAAAGCCCTTGAAGTTTCTGACATGTAAGGAGGATTTTCATGAGCAATATTATTGTTTTGTCAGGCAGCCCGCGAAAGGGTGGCAATACTGACCTGTTGGTTGACGCATTTGTTAAAGGTGCGGAAAAGAATAATAATGTAGAAGTCGTTTCGGTGGCGGATTATAAGGTCAACCCATGCATTGGCTGTAATTCGTGCTTTGACAGGGAAGGACATGATTGTTTTCAGCAGGACGACATGCAGATTGTTTATGATAAGTTAAAATGTGCTGATGTGATTGTCGTTGCCTCGCCAGTGTATTTCTATGGAGTGAGTGCGCAGCTTAAAGCAATTATCGACAGGTTGCATACTCCTATGAGAAATGATTTCAAAGTCAAGAAGCTGGCATTGATACTCGTTGGGGCAGCAGTTTTGCCAGAATTATTTGATTCTATTAAGATACAGTATCAGCTTGTGCTTAATTTCTTCAAGCTTGAAGATGCGGGAATGGTGCTGGTCAGAGGTGCTAAGGATAAAGGAGATGTCAGGAACACTGATGGGCTGGATGAGGCTTATCGGCTGGGATTGGCGATGAAGTAATTTTGCTCTAAATTAAAGAACTGATACTGTATAAATAATGGAGTAACAGACATAAAAATTGTACAAAGGTTAATTCCGTTGAAATTGAAGTTTGTGTGAGTGATACCAAATGCAAATGGAGGTAAAATTTGAATAACAGGAATAGAAGATAAATGTGATTTTAAAAAGGCAAATTTCTTGACAGCACTGCAAAAAGATGTATAATAATCGTAACAGAACCCACCACGCCTCTGGTTTTTCATGCGCAACCCGGTGGGATTTTTTATTTATGGAGCGTTTACCGTAATTATTTAATTGATGTACTAATTATGAATGATTTTGAGATGGAAATAAATCCTCTATTTTATTTAGCGCTTACTGTACATGTTCTTAATATGGGATTAATGGATAATTCACCGATTGGACGACTGATAAGGAATGTAATGTTGGCATATGCCGAATTTGAACGAGATATGATAGTAGAAAGTACCCAAGAAGGAAAGGCTATCGCCAAACAGCGTGATGACTTTAGGGAAGGCCGTCCTAAGAAGTTTAGTAATGCTCAGATAAATCATGCTCTTAGTTTGTTAAATGAGTACAGCTATAGGCAAGTGGAGCAGATGGCTGGAATTAGTAAATCGACATTGACAAGAAATAATAGACAGAGGAAATAATTCCTCTGTCTGAGGTTAAAAAGAAATATTGACAGTTACATCATCTGCAATATTCTGTATTGCAGAATCAAGTTTATGTTGTAAATAGTTTAATGATTTTTGAATTTCATAAATTCCAGCTTTATTGTTAAAGGATTCGTCATATTCGTCAAAATTATTTAAGGAACAACTGGCAGCATTATAGATTGAATTAGGGTTGTGATACAGCTGGACAATTTCTGCTTCAGTTTCTTCAGGGAAATTCGGAAATCTTAAAAAATCCCAATATTTTATTGCTAAACTACCACCATTGCCACCTACTGCATATGCATCTATCATTCCTTGACTTCTTAGGTAATCCAGAAATAACTTTACAAAGATTCCTTTACGCATATCATGAGATTCTTGATTAAGAGTTATTCCGTGAATATTTGTGATGGTTCTATCAATGTCTTCAATGATTGCGATAGAACGACCTTTTTCATTACCTTCTGCACCAAATATAATATCGCCTACTTTGAGAGTTTTTAGTTCATAAGGGTTGCCTAAATATTGTTCTTCTTTAACTGTTCCATATATTGATATGTATTTAGGAAGAATTAATTTGTAGTAGTTTGGTCGTTTTTCTTTTGTTTGAATAGATTTTCCTATGTTTGAAATTTGTAAATTTTGCCCTCTGCTAATATTAAAGCCAAGTTCACTAACTGTTGAAGTGCCATAAAGATAGTTTTTAATTAAAAATTCTTTTTTCTTAAAGTCATATGAAAATAAACAAGAATCCATCCTATCAAGCAGCAATATATCATGTAGTGTTGGTGATGAAAAGGTAAATTCGTTGTCTTTCTGATTATTTAGTAATTCTTGTTCTATTAAACTAAGTATTTTTTTGTGAAGTGATTTAATTTTTACTTCTTTTCGGATGATGGCTTTAGTTAAAATTTCAATATATTTAATGGTATCATCAATTAAGGTGTTAGGAAAAGGAATTTGACATTCCAAAAATTTGGTTTTGCCATGGCGTATAGTAGAACCTCTGGGAATAAGGAAATCTATTTGTTGCCTAAAAAGTTCACTTTTTACCATGGCTAATATATAATATCTGTATTTTGAGATTGGCAGTCGATATATAGCACCACAAAGCATAGCATTTGGATAATCTTTATCAAGAATAGCTATTTCACCAACATTACTATCTTTAGATATTAAAATATCCCCTGCTTTTAAATTCATTTGAACAAAATTAGTTGGAGCTATAGCCTGGTATGACTCCTTCGTGATATCCAAAAGCATTGTTTCTGGTTGAAGAGCCTTGGTTTTTATGAAATAACAGTTCGAATCGTCAACATAGTTAGTGCTTCCTACTTCAGAACCAAGGTCATCACGCTGTAATTCTCGGTCTAATAATTCAGCTAAAAGTTTGCAATTAGTATTCTTTATACAGAATGTCTTATATTGAGTTGCAGAAAGACTAAAGTTCTTATCGATGATTTCATTTATTGTGGTGTATTGAGGAATATCAATAAATTTGCTCATAATTATCCTCCTGTGCTATAAAAAATACTTTTTAAGAGTATCTTCCTGTCGATTACACCATTGCTTGAATGCTGCAACTGTTTCAGAAAATTCTTCGTCAAGTTTTGCTGTTCCATCGTTGTTGATTTCTTTTTCAAAAGTAACTGGATTAAGCTTATACTGTGTTTCAAAACATTTTACTTTATTTTTTGTTTTCACTTCATAGCCAACTTTTTTAATTTCTCTAGAAAAAACTTCATAATTATTTGCCTTAAGAGTGTCCAACTCTGATTTTTCTGGCTTATAGGCGATTATAATTGTAGGAGACACGCCAGCCTCGGCAAAAATGTTAGGAGGCAAATCAATTATAGCGACTATTCTCATGTTTTCACAAAGCCATTGGCGTGCTTCTTTATGGGAATCTATTGATGCGATAGAATTTGATAAAACAATCGCCATACGCCCATTGGTATCTAATATTCTTACTGCATTTTCAAGGAATATAACACCAAGGTCTATTTTGGATTGACCATATCTATTCCATAATTCGTAACACTCTGCAATGGCTTTATCTTCGCCTTGCGGAATCCATGAGCGTGCTTCACCAAAAGGAGGGTTTGTTAAGACAATATCAAATTTTTTTAATTTTGTACCGTCTACACGATTATCCCATTCGCCATTATAGTTATGATTCTTCTTTTCAGTTCTTGGTATTAAGAATGTTATTTTTCCATTATCATCGAATTTTGACTTAATTGAACCTAATCCGTCAGATTGAGTTTCAATAGTTGCATTACCATCACCGTTTAACAACATATTAAGTGTTGCTAATTTGACCATATCATCATCAATATCCATACCGTATACATTTGTGTCATCAAGGCGTCCGTTTGATTTTACATATGATACGGATAAAAAATCTGCGATACCAACAGTAGGGTCAATAATGCTTTCATTATGTTTAGGATTAACCATATCAACAATAAAATCTATTATTTGTAATGGTGTAATGAACTGTGCATTATCTACTTTGCTGAACTTAGAAGCAAATCTATAAAACACGAGCTGATAAAGATTGTTTCGTTCTGAATGAGTAAAACTGTAATTTTGAAACTGTTTAACAATTTCAACAACAACTCTCACCTGATTACCGTTTTTACTGTCAAAATAATTTTCTCCTAATATTTTGGTATAGGAAGTTCTAGCAGCTTTCCTAATAGCGTCAATTCTGTCCAGAAAATCTTGTAGACCGTCATCAGTTATATTTTTATAATTTGCTTCAGATGGATTGATGTAGTATTGCAAATTTGTTTTATTGTGTTTTTCATCATAAATCTTAAGAGCGAGTAACTGAATTAGTATGTTGTAACCCTTTTGATTAACTAAACCACACTTATCCATTGTGTGAAGTATCTGATAGAGAGCATCATTTAATCTTTTTGAATCTGTTTTTGAAATTATACCTAAGTCTGTTAGTGCTCTTCCAGATAAATTTGTAACATTAGATGGAGTTTTACCATATTTAAGCATGGCGTCAAACGAAAGCATTGTTTGGTATGCATCAGGAACGTCAAATTGAGGCTCAAATTTTTCTTTGTTTTCAATATTAAATTCGTCACTTAATCTAAGATATATCTTTCCGTTTGAACGGAACAAATATAATCGTCCTTCGTCGTATAAAATTCCAAAGACTGTATTCCTAGATGATTCATTCATATAAGCCTTTAATTGACTATTGAATACCCCTTTGACATCTTTACTTCCTTCTTTCTTAAATTCCAGTGCACAAAGAAGATGTTCTTTTAACCAATTAAGTTCATCCCATTTGCTGTCATCTTTTTTAGTATGAAGATTTACATAGTGTTCAAACCATTTCTTGTCGTCAAAAATTGCACCATCAAGTTTTATCATGGCTGATGATTTATTCCCTTTTGGAAAATGAACTTCAACACCAATGTAATCTTTTGAACAAAGTCCGCTCTCGACAAAGTTATATAAAAATTGCCACTTGTAATACTGCTCATTAGGAGTACCGTCTTTTTTTGTTAAATTTGTTTCTACTTTACCAATTGTAGTGTGTACTGGTAAAAAACAAGATACTGATTTTATTGATATATTTTTTTTATTATATTCTAATCTTAATTCTTCAAAAGTCGCCATATGGACTAATCCTCACATTCTAGTAATTTTAGTATTTTTTTGCCTTTGAGAGTTATTTGAATTCTGCCTTTCATCAGTTGGATAAGGTATCCTTTGTGAATCAAAGTTTGAATCATTTTTCCCACAGTTTGTCTTGAACAGTTCATTGTAAGAGCTATTTCTTCGTGAAGAAGAGGCGTGTATCTTTTCTTGTTATAAACATGTTCTTCTGCGTTGATTATTCGCAACAAAGTATAGTATTCATTTGTAAAAAATAGGATGTCATCATTTCTCATATGTTAAAATTCCTTAACATTAAATTATAAAGATTTCATCATGATTATACAATAAAAAATGTAACGTAAAGTTACAGATGCCATAATATAGGGAAAAATTATATATATTTTCTGAGAGGTTGGTTCTTGCTGTGTAAAAGTGTTCTTTAGTTCGAAACCCCACCACCTCTGACAAAATAAAAAAGTTGGTTCAAGTGTCGGCAATTTCTGATTTTCATCGGTATATTATAATATGTAGGAGGTGATGACTTATGAAATCAAAGTCATTGGATTTTAACGGTCGCACCTACAATGTATTTGATGATGGAAAAATCATTGAACCATCTGGAAATGAACTAAAATGGCATTACGACAAAGACGGATATCCTAAAGTAACTGTTGGTGGCAAATGTATGGCTGTTCATAGAATAGTGACTATGGCGTTTGTACCCAATCCACACAATTACAATGAGGTCGACCATGTAGACGGAAATAAGAAGAATCCGTCTGCATCAAATCTAGAATGGGTGTCTCATCAAGAGAATATACGCAGAGCAGCCACTAGAGGGAGTTATTCTGGTGAGCGTAATTCACATGCGAAACTTAATAAGTATGAGGTTATTTTCATAAGGGAAGCATGTAAGTTAGGCATCAAAAGAAGAACGTTGGCTAATCATTTTAATGTTACTAAATTTGCAATTGACGATATTGTGAACAGAAGAAACTGGACACATATCGCTTAATGAATAGTCCTAGACATGACGTTAAAAGGTCTTTTTTATGCCCTGAAATGGGTACAGATAACTGAATACAGCAATAGGTAATTGAGAAACAAGTTCGCAATCCTGATTGAAAACAAGGATTCTTGGAATGGAAGGTGGCGGTTATTAATTTGCATCAAAACACCGAGTGTTGCGCAGAGGCGAGTCAATTCGGTGGGATGGAAAATATCAATTTAAATATCATGTAAATGGCAAGGCACATTTTGTATATAGCTGGCGCCTTGAACCAACAGATAAACTTTCGGCAGGAAAGAAACCATGCTTATCACTTAGAGAACTTGAAAAGCAAATCGGCTACGATTTGGATTCTCAAATGCATCCAGAAGGAAGAAGTATGACGGTAGAGGAACTGGTAGAACGATATCTTTCTACCAGAATTGGCGTAAAGCCCAATACAAAAGTTAATTACAATTTTGTAAAGAATCTTATGAAGAAAGAAGATTTTTATTATAAGAAAATTGGTGATGTCAAAACTTCGGATGCAAAGCTGTTTCTGATAAAGCTGCAGCAGGATGGGAAAAGATATAGTACAGTGAAAACAGTCCGTGGAGTATTAAGGCCGTCTTTTCAAATGGCAGTGGATGACGATGAGCTCCATAAAAATACGTTTGGATTTGAACTTGCCGGAGTGGTGGTGAATGATAGTGTTACCAGGGAAGCGTTAACGCGAGATCAAATGCGAAAGTTTCTTAAATTTGTTCATGATGATAATGTATACTGCAAGTATTATGAGGTGGTATATATACTTTTTCATACAGGTAAGCGTATTTCAGAATTTTGCGGTCTCACAATTAAAGATATTGATTTAGAAAATCGAATTGTAAATATCGATCACCAGCTTCAGAGATTATCCGATATGACGTTGGTTATTGAGCCAACAAAAACTTCCGCCGGAACAAGAAAACTTCCGATAACAGAGAATGTTGCAAAATGCTTCCGGGCCATCATTGAAGACAGGGAAAAGCCGAAGGTAGAGAAGGTGGTGGATGGGTACTCAGGATTCCTGTTTTTGGATAACAAAGGTTTGCCATTGGTGGCAATGCATTGGGAACATCGATTTAACCATATGGTGAAGCGGTACAATGATATTTACCGGGTGCAGATGCCGAATATCACGCCACATGTTTGCCGGCACACGTATTGCAGCAATATGGCGAAATCCGGCATGAATCCAAAGACATTGCAGTATCTTATGTGGCATAGCGATATAGGAGTTACGCTTAACACCTATACGCATTTAGGTCTTGAGGATGCAGAGGATGAATTGAAGCGGCTGGAGGACTTGCAGAATGCTAGAAAAGAATTGGAACGGACACAAGGAGAGAATCCGGTGTCACAGAAGATGTTTAAAGTAATATAGGAGAATAGTTGAATTCAAGCTGAGCTGGATGCTCAGCTTTTTGGTGATGAAAGAAGTTATGATATATGGTATAATTTTGCTTTAAAGGAGGTTGGTGGTATGGCATTAACAAAAACAGATTTTGATAATTTGGACGTTAGAATTGAAAATATTGTTAGCCAGTCAGTAGAGCAGATTCAAGTCGAAACAGATCTTCCGCCTACAATAGACCAATTGCAAGATAATAATAAAACATATTCCCTTGTGGCAGCTATTTTATTTATCGATATTCGTAAATCTACATATCTTACAGAAAATAGCCAAGCTAAAAGTATGGTAAAAATATATCGATCATTTATGAGAATGGCGGTTGAATGTGTTCGTAAGAATGGTGGAGTCACAAGACAATTTTTAGGCGATAGAATAATGGGAGTTTTTATTGATTCTGTGGATGAAAATGGAATAGTAATAGAAAGTGCGGTAGATAAAGCGGTTAATGCAGCACGAAGTCTCCAGACAGTAATTACATTTAGTTTGAATAAACATTTGAAAACAAAAGTAAATGGGAAAATTATAGAATGTGGTATTGGCATTGACTATGGAAAAGTTCTTGTGACAAAAGTTGGTATGTATGGAGTTGAACAGAATGAAGAAAAAGAAGATGAGATGGATTGCGTTTGGGTAGGAAATACAACTAATTATGCCAGTAAGTTTTCTGATTTAGCAGCAGGAGGAGAAATTTTTATATCAGAAAATGTGTATCAGAAAATGTCTGCTTGTTTTAAAGAAAACTGGACTAATGTTGCGAAGGTAAAAGGTGATAAAGTATATGAAGGATATGTTATTAAAGACTATTTTTTGGATTATATTGATGAACTAGGAATACCTATTAGTCCGCAAAATTCTGACACATCTGATATTGAAACTCAGAACCGCTTGATTTGTGGAATCAGGGAATTTGAGAGTCTCCAGCAAAAGCTAATAAATAGAGAAAAAGAAATTGCTGTTTTAGAACAAAAATTAAAAGACGAAAATAACCGGATAAAACAAAACTATTATAAGGAGCTTAATAGTAGGATTGAAATTGAACAAAAAATTGATGAGTTCAAAAATGAGCTAGAAGACATATATAAACAGTATTTTGACTTTATATGTAAGATAGTTGAGTTTTCACATTGTAAGAGTAAATATGTAGAATCAGTTAAAAAGGAAGATTGGTTTGAAATTATTGACAAGGCATATGACATAGGAAAAAAGTTAGGATATTCTGAGCAATATATAAATAGCAGGATGTCTTGTGGGCTGATTGCAATTTATAGATATTATAGTGAGTATGAAAAAGCATATGAAGCTACCGTTATAATGGCAAAAACAAATTCTGTATGGATAAATATGAATGCTGATGTTTTGAAATGGGCTAAAGATAATTGTGTTCTTCATAGATTAGAAAATGCAATAGAGAGACGACTCGTTAATTATGAGATTGATTATGATAAACGAAGTACATTTGAAGATGCATTAAAAAAGATAAAACAGTTAAGAGGTGTTTAGCATATGAAAATAAAGAAAAATGAAAAAGGTAAAAAGACTAATAATCAAAATGTTATTCAGGCAGAACAGCTAATGCACGAACAGAAATCATATAGTAGAGAGGATGCATATAAAACCCTAGAGATAATCAATGGATGGATTGGCAATATGGATGCAAAAATATCCTTTGCATTAGCATTTGTCGGGGTTTTAATAGGATATATTTTTAGTAATGGTTTACCTAAAGCTTTTGGGAAAGTAGCAAATGTTACTAAAATTTCAGAGTTAAGTGGCGCGGAAGTGCTCGCGGCGGTTATTGTTGCTTTATTATATTTGATTAGTTTTGCTTCTATTTGTTGCTTAATGGTTGCAGTGCTTGCGAGAATAAAAAATACTAATGGAACGGCATCAATTTTCTTTTTTGGAACTATTGATAAGATGGAGTTAGAAAATTATAAATATAAGGTGAATAATATAACTGAAAAAGAGATAATTGCTGATTTGGAGGAGCAGATACATACTAATTCAAGAATTTGTACCATAAAAGCAAAATGGTATAACAAGGGTATTATGTTTCTTGTTTTAACAGTATGTTTGTGGTTTGTTTGTATGATATTTAGAATGATATAGGGGGTAGTGATAGTATGGAATCAAAAAAGGAAACATCATACACATATAAAGTAGAAGATAGTGCGAAAAGAATGGATGATATCTTGGATGCTGATGATAATGATTATGAGGATAAAGAAAATAGTATCCCTAAGAGAAGTGATTTGACGTTTAAGAATGGTTTTTATGTAAACGTTACTGCTGTGTTTATAGATATAGTTGATTCCTCGAAATTAACTGATGGGCACAAACGTCCAACTCTGGCAAAAATGTACAGAGCTTTTCTGTCAGAGTGTGTTGCCATTATGAATTCATGGGATATGTGCAAGGAAATAAACATTAATGGTGATTGCGTTTGGGGAGTGTTTGAAACTCCTAAAAAGTCAGATATTGATAATGTGATATCTGTTGCAGCACAGTTAAGCAGTATGGTTAATATATTAAATTATAAATTGGAAAAGAAAGGTTATGAAAAGATTTCAGTTGGAATAGGTGTTGATGATGGAAGAGCATTAATGGTAAAAGCTGGTTATTCTGGAAGTGGAATAAATGATGTTGTCTGGATGGGGGATGTAGTAAATACAGCGTGTCATCTTGCGAATAAAGCGGGAAGAAATGGTAGAAAAAAAGTTGTTATAACTGAACAAATATATGATAATATGAACGAAGGACATAAAAAATTATTTTCCAGTTATACAGATAGAAATAATACAAGATATGAATGTGATTTGATACGTAAATCTATGGAAGAATGGTATAAGGAAAATTGTAAATAAAATAAGTAGTACCTCAACCTACTTTTTACTATGTTTCTACTACGATTGCTGTACACATCTTGAAATATTTTGCTAAGTTTTGCATTTTATGTACAGAAATGACCGATACATAAAGAAGAATTTACACCGCGCAAATCGCTGCAAATGGCAGCAGGAGAGCGCATTTTGAAAGGAGATAGAGATTTGATAAAAGTCTTATTTATCTGCCACGGCAACATCTGCCGAAGCACTATGGCAGAAAGCGTTATGACATATTTAGTTGAGAAAGAGGGACTTGCTGATAAGTTCTATATTAATTCGGCGGCGACAAGCCGCGAGGAGATTGGTAATGGGGTGCATCATGGCACTGTTGCCAAGTTAAAGAAAGAAGGGATTCCGGTGATTCCTCATAGGGCAGTGCAGATGACTCTAAATGATTATGAGGAATATGATTACCTTATTGGAATGGATACTGAGAATATCCGCAATATGCAGAGGATATCGGGCGGAGATCCGGATGAGAAGATATATAAGCTGCTTACTTTTGCGGGAAGCGGACTTGATGTGGCAGACCCATGGTATACGGGAGATTTTGAGGTAACCTACAGGGACGTTCTGGCAGGCTGCAAAGGGTTGCTTGAATGCCTTAAGGAAGAATTGTAGGCGGCTGCAGGCAAGGTTGCCCGACCAGCCACCACCTACCACGGCAGAATATACATATTCCTCTGGTAAGAACCAAATACAGTGGCAGTTGCCTTAAGCTCTGCGCCGAGACGCAAGAAGGATGAGTTGCTGGCGACGTTGTCAGGGTGGGCTACGGCGAGGATTGTGTCAATGCCGCGGTTGCGGGCAATTGTACAGAGTCGTTTGTTAAGCTCACACATGAGGTTGTGACCGCGGAAGTCAGGGTGAACCATGCATCGGCCGACTTCAGCTACATTTGTAGAACGAATGTCGAGACCGAGCTTTTCTGCTTCCTCGGCAAATTCATGCTCATTAAAGAAAAGGGCGCTGGCGGCAACAAGTTCGTTATCGTCATTAAATGCACCTAAGAAGCATGTCCAGTCAGCATCAAAGAAATGCGAGCGTTCAATGTCATCAATAGGAATCCACCATTCCGGAACAGGAAGAGCGTTTTCTATAGTAAATATAAGCTGTTCGAGGGCAGCCTTATCATTTTTATCTAATACACGGATATTCATAGCAATCTCCTATACACTTAAATTCAAAATTACCTTAATATATATAAGTTATAATCCTAATCCACCACATTATAATATGTATGTAACTTAAAATCAAAATATTTTTAAATTCGCGGGCAGAAGTCGCGGGCAGAATATTAAGCAGGCACAAATTAATGCCGATATACATTTACAAGACATATGGCTTCTTGAATATTTATAAAAATATATATTTAGATAGATTTTTTTTATTTAGGGCTTTTAAATTTCCTTTTTTATGTATATAATGGTGATTAGCCATGGGCATTCATGGCTTATATTGACTTTTGATTTTATGTTTTATCTGAATATATCGGACATACAGAGGTCCGCATTGTTTTATAAGAAAGGGGAATTATCATGTTATCAACAGATATTGGTATAGATTTAGGTACTGCAAGTATCCTCGTATATATTAAAGGCAAAGGCGTTGTTCTTAAAGAGCCTTCAGTTGTTGCATTTGACAGGGATACTAATAAGATTAAGGCTATCGGTGAGGAAGCAAGACTGATGCTTGGTAGAACACCAGGTAACATCGTCGCTGTTAGACCTCTTCGTCAGGGTGTTATCTCTGATTACACTGTAACTGAGAAGATGCTTAAGTACTTTATCCAGAAGGCTATCGGCAAGAGAATGCTTAAGAAGCCTAGAATCAGTGTATGTGTACCTTCAGGTGTTACTGAGGTTGAGAAGAAGGCGGTTGAGGATGCTACTCTTCAGGCAGGTGCAAGAGAAGTTGCTATTATAGAAGAGCCTATTGCAGCAGCTATCGGTGCAGGTATTGATATTTCAAGACCATGCGGTAATATGATTGTTGATATAGGTGGTGGTACAACTGATATTGCTGTTATCTCTTTAGGAGGAACTGTTGTAAGTACTTCTATTAAGATTGCCGGTGATGATTTTGATGAAGCTATCGTAAGATATATGAGAAAGAAGCATAATCTTCTTATTGGTGAAAGAACCGCAGAAGATATTAAGATAAAAGTTGGTTCTGCTTATCCTAAGGCAGAAGTTACAACTATGAATGTACGAGGAAGAAACCTTGTAACAGGTCTTCCTAAGACTGTAGAGGTAAGCTCAGAGGAGACAGAGGAAGCTTTAAGAGAGGCAACTTCACAGATTGTTGAAGCTGTTCACAGCGTTCTTGAGAAGACTCCACCAGAACTTGCATCTGATATTGCAGACAGAGGAATCGTCCTTACAGGAGGCGGAAGTCTTCTTTCAGGACTTGAGGATTTAATTGAAGCCAAGACAGGAATTAATACTATGACAGCCGAAGATCCGATGACATGTGTTGCTATTGGTACAGGTAAGTTTATTGAGTTCCTTGCAGGCTACAGAGACGAAGTTAAGTAATTTTCTTGAACAATAATAATATTTAACATAAAGGAGATAACAGATTGGATTACGAGTCTGTGAAATATGTAGAGGGCTTTGTGGAGAATATTATCTTCAGGAATGAAGACAATGGATATACGGTTTTTAATATTGTATATGATGATGAAGAAATCACCTGTGTTGGAGTGTTAAGCTATATCAACACAGGTGAATTTATTACCGCACAAGGCGAATTTGTTAAGCATGCAGTTTACTACATGCAGTTTAAAGTCACATCTTATGAGTTCAGGGCGCCGGATGATGCTGCATCCGTAAGGCGTTATCTAAGCTCCGGGGCAATCAAGGGTATCGGCGAGAAGATGGCTGAACGAATAGTTAAGACATTTGGCGATGATACATTCAGGATTATGGAAGAAGAACCGGAGCGTCTGGCTGAGATTAAAGGAATAAGCATGTCTAAAGCTATGGATATAGCGAACCAGCTTATTGACAAGAAAGACATCAGAAAAGCAATGATGTTTCTTCAGCGTTATGGAATCCAGATGAATCTTGCCAACAAAATATTTAAGCGTTATGGAAACGACATTTATAACATTCTTGAACAGAATCCGTACAGGCTTGCTGATGACATAGAGGGTGTCGGTTTTAGGACGGCTGATGAAATTGCTTCGCGTGCCGGAATCAAGATTGATTCTGAATTCAGGATTAAGAGCGGAATATTTTACGTGCTTAATCAGGCGACAATGCAGGGACACACATATCTTCCGTATGACAAGCTTGTGCGTCAGGTTAACGAATTGCTTTTGATTGATGTCCAGGACTATGACAAATATCTTATGGACCTGACAATGGACAAGAAGATAGTAGTCAAGGTTAAGGACAATGAAAAATGTGTCTATGCCCGCATGTATTACAATATGGAAGCAAATGTTGCGGCTATGCTTAATAATCTTGATGTCCAGATTGAGGAAGACCAGAAATTCATAGATGACAGGATTGCAAGGATTGAGGATAAAGAAGGAATAACTCTTGATGATATCCAGAAAGAGGCTGTTGCGAAAGCAGTCAGAAACGGGCTTGTTATTGTTACTGGTGGACCGGGAACCGGTAAGACTACAACTATTAATACAATAATCAAATATTTTGAGCTGGAAGGTCTGGAAATCAGGCTTGCAGCACCTACAGGCCGTGCAGCCAAGAGAATGACAGAAGCCTGCGGATATGAAGCACAGACTATCCACAGAATGTTAGAGATAAGCGGCGGCGTGCCGGATGGCGACAAAAAATCAGCGGCAGCAGGTCTGTCTATGTTCTTTGAGAGAAATGAAGATAATCCGCTTGAGGCTGATGTTATTATTGTTGATGAGATGTCGATGGTAGATATTAGTATTATGAATTCACTTCTTAAAGCTGTTTCGATTGGAACGAAACTGATTCTTGTAGGTGATGTGGACCAGCTTCCAAGTGTCGGTCCGGGAAATGTACTTAAAGATATTATAGAATCCGGATGTTTTCCGGTTGTTAAGCTTGAGAGAATATTCAGACAGGCGGCACAGAGCGAGATTATTATTAACGCCCATAAGATTAACAGAGGCGAGGAGGTAGTACTTAACAAGTACAGCAAGGATTTCCTCTTTGTTCACAGAAACGGTGCTGACAATATTATAAATGCAATGAAAACGCTTATTAAGGACAAGCTTCCGGACTATGTCGGGGCTGATGTGTATGACCTTCAGATTCTTACACCATCGCGAAAATCCAATGTCGGGGTTGAACGTCTTAATAAGATTATGCAGGATTTTCTTAATCCGGCTGATGCCATCAAGCAGGAAAGACAGGTGGGTGATGTTACTTTCCGCGAGGGCGACAAGGTTATGCAGATTAAGAATGACTATCAGCTTACATGGGAAAAACGCAGCAGATATGGTATTCCAACCGAACAGGGAACGGGCGCATTTAACGGGGATACCGGAGTTATAGAGAGAATAAGCACATTTGATGAGAATGTAACTGTGAAATTCGAAGATGGCAGATTCGTTACTTATGAATTCTCACAGCTTGATGAGCTTGAACTTGCGTATGCGATTACGGTTCACAAATCACAGGGAAGTGAGTACCCGGCGGTTATTATTCCTATGTCGCAGGGACCAAGAATGCTGATGAACAGGAATATTCTGTATACGGCAGTTACAAGAGCAAGAAAATGTGTGTGCCTCGTTGGGGAAGAGGAGATATTCAGGCTTATGGCTGGCAATGTATCAGAGTCAAAACGATATTCTTCACTCACAGACAGGATTGAAGAAATCAGACATATTGAAGATTTCGGACAATGATAATCGATATGTGATAATGATGACAATAATGGGGGATTATGGATTATAAGAAGGTATTAAGAGAGGCAGTTAATGCAGTACTTCCGCCGGCGTGCCCTGTATGTGGCAGACCGGCGCCATTTGCAGCTGGAAGGCGGGTTGATATATGTCCTGAATGTATGCAGAAGTTGAGCTATGTAGATGAACCTTTCTGCTTAAAATGCGGAAAGCCGGTGCAGAGTGATGAAGCAGAATACTGCAATGACTGCAGCAGGCATGTACATGTGTATGACCAGGCATGCTCGGTATATGAGTATTCTAAGGATGTCAAGAATTCAATATACAGATTCAAATATCATAATAAGCAGGAATATGCTGGTGTATATGCAAAGCAGATGGCAGACAGATGTGGCATGATGATACGCAGATGGTCACCAGATGTGATAATTCCTGTTCCAATCCACATTTCAAGATTAAAAATGCGTGGATATAATCAGGCGGGACTGATTGCTGAGGCACTTGGCAGGATAATCGGAATCTCTATTGATGAGGAGGCTTTAGTCAGAGTAATTAAGACAGCTCCGATGAAGGAGCTTAGCAATCGGGAGCGTGTTAAAAATCTTCAAAATGCTTTTCAAGCAGATGAGAAAGTTGTAAGATATAAAAAGGTATTGATTGTTGATGATATATATACTACGGGAGCAACATTTGACGCATGTGCTGCTGTATTAAAGCAGGCAGGTGTGCGTGAAGTGTATGGAATAAGTCTTTGCGTGGGTGATGGCTTTTAGGTTTGTAATACATTTTAAAGATCGGAGAAAATCATGACAGAGAAGAACACATTTTATAATATGTTAAAAAGCAACGCACAGAACCGTCCGGATGCGGTAGCTATAGTTTATGATACGATGAAAGTAACTTATGCAAAGTTTTTTGAAGATGTTACCAAGAAAGCTCTGCATTTTCAGAAATATGACGGAAAGAGAATTGCAATATTCGGACCTGCATCATACAGATGGATTGTCAATATGTTTGGAGCGATAGTTGCAGGAAGAGACCTTGTACTTATTGATTTCTTTCTGCCTCATGATTCGCGTGTGGACCTTCTGAAGAAGACAGAAGTAAGCTATACGCTGACATCAACTAACCAGTATATTTTGTCAGATGAGAATGCTATTATTATATCTAGTGCTGAGAAGGATAATGTTGATGGACTTGTGTATGATGAGAATACACAGGAAGGTGATATTATTATGTTTACAGCAACTGCTGACGAGTGCGATAAGCCGGTTGTGCTGTCTGTAGAGAATGTTCTTAGCGCAGCGAAGGCTATAAGCAGCAGGGTTGAATGTACGCCTGAAGATATAGTGCTTGCACAGATTCCTTTGCATAATGAATTTGGATTAATATATAGCCTGATATGGCCTATCTTTAATGGTGCAATGGTGTGCATCGGACGAGGATTAAGACATATAGATGCAGATACATATTATTATAATCCTACTATTCTTGCGGGAACACCTTCTATGATTGATTATCTGCGTGCAGTAAGCGGATTTAACAGTGAACTGAACACTATTATAATAGGAGAAGCAAGCTGCCCATTCAGACTTTTTGAGAGCCTGCGAGGCAGCAATCTCAAGGTGTACAGCATATATGGTATGACAGAGACATCTGGGTACATTGGAATTAATGAACTTTCTGACGGTTCATATACCCTTTTTGATGCAAATGCTGTTTCAATCGCAGAGGATGGTGAAATTCTTGTAGGTGGTCCATGCGTAATGAAGGAATATTATAATGATTCAGAGGCTACAGCAGCAGTATTAAAGGATGGAGTGTACCACACAGGTGATTATGGAAGAATAAACAGTGCGGGAAGACTTGTCCTAATACGCCGCAATGATGATATTATTCTTTTACCGACTGGTGAGAAGATAAGCCGTGTAAGGACTAATGAACAGATTACGGCAATTAACGGAGTTGCAGAAGGATTTATAACATTTTACAATAACAGACTTACAGCAGTTATTGTGCCAATTGATAAGAGCGCGACGGAAGATATATTCAAACGCCGCATTGACAAGTACAATGAGAAGAAGGGATACCGTTGGGAAATCCAGAAGATTGTATTAAGAAAAGAAGCTTTGCCAAGAAAGGCAGATGGTGGGGTTGATGAGGAAGCTGTGTGTGCATTTTTAGATGATTAATACAGTTCGCATTTTTGTCACTATATTTGCGTCACTATATTTTCTTTAAAAAAGTTGTTGACGAGTACGATTATGCTGTGCTATATTAGAACGGCTATGGAAGCGGTCTTTTTTGCGTGCCTGAATTTCAACAACCCAACATTGATTAGGCGGGCAAAGAAACCAATTGGTGTTTTAACACCTACAAAAATAATAATTGGAGGTGGAAGTTGTGCGAGTAAAGATAACATTGGCATGTACTGAGTGTAAACAGCGCAATTACAACATGACTAAGGAAAAGAAAGCTCATCCAGACAGAATGGAAACAAAGAAGTATTGTAAGTTCTGTAAATCACACACATTACACAAGGAAACAAAGTAATTAGTACAGTGAGGAGTATTTCATGGGTGATACTGTAAAAGCTAAGAAGCAGAAAAAGAACTGGTTCAAAGGTTTAAAAGCTGAATTTTCAAAAATCATTTGGCCAGACCGTCAGTCGCTTACTAATGAAACTGTAGCTGTATTGGCTGTATCCGTATTATTAGGTGTAATCATTGCAGTTGTGGATTTAATTGTCCGCTTTGGAATTGAGTTCATTGTAAAATAAGGAATAGGTGATTGTATGGATGACGCAAAATGGTATGTAGTTCACACTTACTCAGGTTATGAGAATAAGGTGAAGGCTAACATTGAGAAGACAGTTGAAAACAGAAATCTTCACGATCAGATTCTTGAAGTTATCGTTCCACTTGAAACAGTAGTGGAGATTAAAGATGGTTCCAAGAAAGCTGCTCAGAAGAAAATGTTTCCTGGATACGTTCTTGTAAAGATGGTAATGAACGACGATAGTTGGTATGTTGTCAGAAATACAAGAGGTGTTACAGGATTTGTTGGTCCTGGATCAAAGCCAGTACCACTTACACCAACAGAAATCAGAAATCTCGGCATAAGTCTTGAGGAAGAACAGGAAGTTAAGCCTGTTATCCAGTTTAATGGCAAGGTCGGCGATAAGGTTATGATCCTCTCAGGTGCATGGGAAGATACAGTTGGTGAGATTACCAATATTAATGAAGGCAAGCAGTGCCTTACAATTAATGTTGAGATGTTCGGTCGTGAGACACCGGTCGAAATTGATTTCACAGATGTGAAGTTATTGTAAGAAGCAGTCCCGATCCTGGGACGTGGGAGACCAGAATGAATTAGTCTCGCTAATTCATTTGCAAGAATCACCTAAAGGTGATTCTTGGGAGATGGATAGCGGGTAACATTATTATGGTCGCCAATTACCACATTTATTTTTAGGAGGTGCCAAAATGGCAAAGAAAGTAACAGGATATATTAAATTACAGATTCCTGCCGGCAAGGCTACACCAGCTCCACCAGTTGGTCCAGCACTTGGTCAGCACGGTGTTAACATCGTAGAATTCACAAAGCAGTTCAATGCTAAGACAGCAGATCAGGGAGATCTTATCATACCTGTAGTTATTACAGTTTATGCTGATAGAAGCTTCAGCTTTATTACAAAGACTCCACCTGCAGCAGTACTTCTTAAGAAGGCTTGCAACATTAAGTCAGGATCAGGCGTACCTAACAAGACTAAGGTTGCTACTATTAAGAGAGCAGAAGTTCAGAAGATCGCTGAGCTTAAGATGCCAGATCTTAATGCTGCATCTATCGAAGCAGCTACTTCTATGATCGAAGGAACAGCTAAGAGTATGGGTATCGTTGTAGAGGACTAATCTACATTTGATTCATGATTATTGTGGGAGGAAAGATAGAATCCTTCCGATATTACCACTAGGAGGTTTATAATGAAAAGAGGAAAGAAATACGTTGAGGCAGCCAAGAATATTGACCGCCAGACATTATACGAAGCAGCAGACGCTATCTCATTAGTAAAGAAGAACGCTACTGCTAAATTCGACGAGACAATCGAAGCACATATCAGAACAGGTTGTGATGGACGTCACGCTGAGCAGCAGATCAGAGGAGCTGTTGTTCTTCCACACGGAACAGGTAAGACTGTACGAGTATTAGTATTTGCTAAGGGTGCTAAGGCTGATGAGGCTCTTGCAGCTGGTGCAGATTTCGTTGGTGGCGAGGAGCTTATTCCTAAGATCCAGAACGATAACTGGTTCGAGTTCGACGTTGTTGTTGCAACTCCAGATATGATGGGTGTTGTTGGTCGTCTTGGTCGTGTACTTGGTCCTAAGGGATTAATGCCAAACCCTAAGGCTGGTACAGTTACTATGGATGTAACAAAAGCTGTTAATGATATCAAGGCTGGTAAGATCGAGTACAGACTTGACAAGACTAATATCATTCACGTGCCAATTGGTAAGGCTTCATTCACAGAGGAGCAGTTATCAGACAACTTCCAGGCTATTATGGATGCAATCGTTAAGGCTAAGCCATCTTCACTTAAGGGAGCTTATCTTAGAAGTGTAGTTCTTACTTCTACTATGGGACCTGGTGTTAAGTTAAGCACAGCCAAGTATGTGGGTTAATCAGATTTTTGATTAAAAACGGTTGACATTAATATATTTTGATAGTATACTATCAGCTTGTGAGCAGCATTTTGCTGTTAACATAATATTTTGCCGTAGACAGCAGGTCCGGATTCAGCATTACTGATGATGGTTAAAGGTAACACGCCTACCGAGGATTTAAGGATTTGATTAATTAATCCCTCTCTGTCTTTGGCAGAGAGGGTTTTTGTTTGTAGGGAAACTATAGACGAATAATCTTCACTTAGGCAAAATCGCTTCTATATGAAGCAAGAATCTAACAGGAGGTAATTATTCATGGCTATTTTAAAGAATGTAGGCCTTAAGACATCTACTATCGATGAGATCACAGCTAATTTTGATGGCGCCCAGGGCGTTGTTGTAGTTAACTACAGCGGTCTTACAGTAGAACAGGATACACAGCTTCGTAAGCAGTTAAGAGAAGCTGGCGTAGTTTACAAGGTTTATAAGAACACTTTAGTAAAGAGAGTTGTTGCTGGAACAGAGTTCGAGTCAATCGCTGATACTCTTGAAGGAACTAACGCTATTGCATTCAGCAAGACTGATGCTACAGCACCTGCAAGAATCTTAGCTAATTTCGCTAAGACAGCTAATGCTCTTGAGTTAAAGTGTGGCGTTGTTGAAGGAACATTCTACGATGAAGCAGGTATCGCTACAATCGCTACTATCCCTTCAAGAGAGGAGCTTCTTTCAAAGTTACTTGGAAGTATGCAGTCACCTATTACAAACTTTGCTCGTGTTATTAAGCAGATTGCTGAGAAGAACGAGGAAGTTGCTTAATCAGTTTAACACTGAATTAACTATGAAAGAAGCATAGATGCTCTTTCTATTTTTTAATAATATTAAAAAGGAGATTATAATAATGACAACACAGGAAATCATTGAAGTTATTAAAGGTTTATCAGTATTAGAGCTTAACGATTTAGTTAAGGCTTGTGAAGAAGAATTCGGCGTATCTGCAGCAGCAGGCGTTGTAGTTGCAGCAGCAGGTGCTGGCGCAGCAGCAGCTGAGGAGAAGACAGAGTTTGACGTAGAGCTTACAGAAGCTGGCGATCAGAAGGTTAAGGTTATCAAGGTTGTTCGTGAAATCACAGGTCTTGGCTTAAAGGAAGCTAAGGATGTTGTTGATGGAGCTCCTAAGGTTGTTAAGGAGCAGGCTTCTAAAGAAGAGGCTGAGGAAATCAAGAAGAAGCTTGAAGAAGTTGGAGCTAAGGTTACTCT
>ERZ1035041.282-NODE-282-length-26587-cov-6.849502_pt1 | contig 26587 bp, 28 predicted proteins | sample MGYA00520684_ERZ1035041 | MGnify/ENA primary metagenome ERZ1035041 (study PRJEB33766, sample SAMN09781699) | gut metagenome | biome: gut microbiome | host: Homo sapiens | place: Madagascar | study: EMG produced TPA metagenomics assembly of the PRJNA485056 data set... | reverse complement strand
TAAATTAATTATGCGGCTATGAGGTCTTAATGTGGAGAAGATATTATTATTTAGCGATGATGAAAAATTATTTGAGATTACTAAACAAGTAACAGAAGGAAAACAGGAATTAGTATGGGGCAATTATCAGTGTCTGGAAACAAATAGATATCCGTTTGTGGATGTTGTTATAATGCATTTTGATGAGGATAAAATCAGAAAAGATATACTTCAACCAATAATAAAGGTAAAAGGAAGATTAGGGCATTTGACCCCGATCCTTGCTGTTATAGAAAATGGAAGTATGCAGGATATTTTTTCAGTTCTTAAAATAGGTGTGTATGATTATATAGAAACAATAGATGACTTGGAGAAATATCAGAAAAAAATACAAGATATTATTTTATGGGATTGGTATTTAAAAAAATATAAAGATGGATAAAAAAAGCAATGATCAGTGTGGTCATTGCTTTTTTGAACAATAATATCTGGAAAAAATTACATGAATACTCGTTTTTTTTACAAGAAAGAAAAAAGATAAGTTTTTTATAGTAGGATGTAAGAAAACAAATAAAGGAGGACTTCTATTATGAAAGTTAAAGATGTAAAGAAACAGTCGGCAAAAATGTTGGCATATGTATCATTAAAATTTGGTAAAATGTCTGCAGACAGTGCGTGCTGTTATATTTATCATCAGCCCAAAATGCCGGAAGCTCTGAAAAATATGAAACAATCTTAATATGAAACAGCTTTCAGAAAAAATAGCAAAGTATGTTATAAAAACTGGTGTTGTTTCCCCGGAATTATATGTAGTATATCAATATGGCTTTCAGATTGGACTTGAGATGCTATGCTGTTTCGTAACTTGTTTGAGTATAGCAATATATATGCATATGATTCCGGAATTCGCAATATTTACTGGGATTTTTATGTTGCTACGGACTTATGCCGGTGGCGTGCATCTTAACAGTTTTGGATCATGTTTTATATGTTCAGTCACTGTACAGATAATAGCAATGTATTTTAACAGTAAATATAAGTTTACGGTAGGTACAGCGTGGATTCTTATATTAGTAAGTGCGATACTGATATTGAAAGCTGCACCAGTAGAGTGCATTAATCGAGAACTTGATGATGCTGAAAAAGAACACTGCAAAAAAGTAACCATGAAAGTCTTAATTGCTGTTATTGTATTTGCTGGTTGTTGTACACTTGCAGGAATACCAGACATACTTTCTTTAGTTGCACTGACTTCCTTTATAATTTTAATCTCTCAGTATGTTGGTATTTTGAAATATAAAATTGAAAAGAGCAAGAATAAGCGGAGATGATAAAAAATTGTTTCCGCTTTTTTTATTATATGGAATGGAGAGAGAAAATTATTTTTGAATATTAGATTATTTATATGAAAACGTCCAATGGATTTCAATCCATAGGGACGTTTTTTGTATATCATAAGAATTTTTTATAGAGTTTTTCTTTTAAACCCGAACAATGGGGGCTTCCCAATCGGGATAAGGGTGAAAGGGAAAAAGACCTTTGCTCATATCTCATGGTCGGGAAGGAGGTGAACTCTATGGAGCAATCTTCTTCCTACGATGAGAAAACGGTAATGCACCAGTTTGATCGAAAATGCAAATTGGCATTAAAGGGCGAAATAGTGGATTATGAAAGGCATTTAGCTTATCTTAGAAAACACGAAACTTTGTTTTCAGAATTATCTGAACAAGAGATGGAGAGCCTTTCTATATTTGATGAATATGAATTGGAAAAAAGCTATTTTCGGGCAGGCGGTTATGATGTAGAGGTAAAAAATGCTTTATTGGCAGAAGCATTAACTGCACTGACAGAGAGAAAAAGGGACATTATTCTTTTGTCATACTTTATGGAAATGAATGATGCGGATATAGCAAGAAAACTGAATCTTGTCAGAAGTACGGTACATGAGCATCGTACACGATCGCTTGAAATACTAAAGATTATGCTGGAGGAAAATGCAGGTGAAAACGGAAGAAAAAAGCGTAAATAATAAAAAATTGATACCGTTTTGGGTAATCGAAAGAGCATTGGAGGGTGACATTCAGGCGATAAATAAAATTCTGAAACATTATGAAGGATATATTGCAAAATTATCGGTCAGAAAAATGTATGATGAGTATGGCTGTGTTCATTATTGTGTAGATGAAACACTTCGCAGACGTCTGGAAACAAAATTGATAAAAACAATTATTGGATTTAAAATAGTTCGCTAAAAAACATTTGAAAGCATCCCTTTCTGCTAAAAAAGCTATTTAGCGTTGTTAGTACCTTGAAAATTTCATATTTATCCTGCAGGACGTATGAAACAGAGGAGCTGTGCAGAAAATACGCCAGGACTGTCTGCATTATAACTTTGCGACATCGTGACGCAAAGTGGAAATGTTGTAAACGAAGAAATATCAAAATGATATTGAAGTAAAGGCACGAGCGATAAATATTTGGCTGTAATCAGGAAGTGGGACTTTTGTGGCGAAGATACTGTTTCTGATAATGATACTTCCGGGAAAGCTGCCCGGTCTGAAAAGATGGTGAAATACCAATGAGGCTGTTACCCGACAGCTACCTGCAGGATTATCTATAAATAAATAAGGAAGGGAAAATGAACAGTACAAAATTATTAAGATATAGTATGCAGCTATCCATGCTAAAGCAACTTAGATCATTAAAACTTATCAATGAAAATGAATATCGCTTAATAGAGAAAAAACTAAAAAAAGATTATGGTGTAATTTCCAATATTACTGCTTGACTAGTACAGAGTTGCGTTGTAGAATAATATTAACACTACGATAGGAATACATAAGAAAGGACCGGTGAAATGGAAGTTGAAATCATTAAAGCGAACAGTTCTGATGAAGATATTTCTAATGGAAGAAGGATTGACAGATTAAGAGTTGCCGCATATTGTCGTGTTAGTACTGATGATGAAGATCAGATTAAAAGCTATAATTCAATGGTCAGGTATTATACTGATTTGATTAAAAGTAATAAACAGTGGGTATTTGCCGGAGTCTTTGCAGATAAAGCTATCACAGGAACGAAAACAGATAAACGTGAAGAATTTCAGTTACTGATTCAGGAATGCCTTTCAGGAAATATTGATATGGTAATTGCAAAGAGTATTCCACGATTTGCAAGAAATACTTTAGACACATTAAAATATGTAAGAATGCTAAGAGAAAGGAATATAGCAGTATATTTTGAGGTTGAAAAAATTAATACCTTAAAGGATGGGGAATTTTTACTGACTATTTTAAGTTCTGTTGCACAGCAAGAGGTGGAAAATACATCTGCATATGTAAAAAAAGGCTTAAAGATGAAAATGAAACGAGGAGAACTCGTTGGATTTCAGGGATGCTTAGGTTATGATTATGATGTGGTGACTAAATCGCTTTCTGTTAATGAAGAAGGTGCGGAAACAGTTCGATACATATTTGACAGATATGTTGCAGGAGCTGGAAGTACGATGATTGCAAGGGAATTAAACGAACAGGGAATCCCAACCATTAAGGGAAATCCATGGACCTCTTCCAGTGTGATGGGAATTATTAATAATGAAAAATATAAAGGAGATATTTTATTAGGAAAGACTTTTACAGTAGATCCAATATCAAAGAGAAGGTTGGAAAATCTTGGTGAAGAAGATAGGTTTTATATAAAGAACCATCATGAAGCAATTATATCAGAGGAAACTTTTGCAAGAGCCCAGGAAATACGAGAACGTCGTAATGGAGGACGTAAAAAGGGAGTTGCCCCTGGGAAAAGAGAAAAATTCAGCAGACAGTATGCATTTAGCTGTATGTTGGAGTGTGGATTTTGTGGTGCGAATTTATCAAGGCGAAGGTGGCATAGCAGCTCAAAATATACAAAAACTATTTGGCAATGCGTGGAATCAACGAAGCATGGTAAAAGGTTTTGCCCAGACAGTAAAGGAATTCCAGAGCAGGTTATAGAGGATGCTTTTATTGAATCTTACCGCATGTTATGTATGGATCATAAAGACGTGTTGGAGGAATTTATTAAGAGAGTTGAGAAAACTTTATTGGAAGATTCGATAGAAGATAAAATTGAAAAGCTTAATAGAAGCGTTTATAATATTCAATACAAGAGAAAAAAGTTGCTGGAAAATTATTTAGAAGGTGTTGTGGCTAAAGACATTTATGAGGAAACAGATATGGGATATGAAAAGAAATTGTCTGAAGCAAAATCACAGCTGAGTATGTTGGAACAGCAATATGACAATGAGGGAAGCTTACAAAGAAGACTTGCTGATTTTAAGAAGGCATTGTCAAAAAATCAAGTATTAGAAGAATTTGACAGAGGAATATTTGAAAGTATCATCGAAAAAGTTATTGTCGGTGGTCACGATGAAAATGGAGAGAAAGATCCCTATAAAATTATTTTCATATATAAAACAGGATTCAAAAATGAAATTGGAAACGCAAAAGAACGATTTGGGAAGAAATCAAAAGCAGTAGAAACAGTGAAAGAAATGTGTTCCCATATCGTAGACGAGGTAAAGGATGTGTGTTCCTATGTTAGTGACAACACATTGCGAGACAATTTGCCTCTTGAGCAACCGAAAACCAGATGCACAGTAAAATCAGTGCGAATATGGAAGATTATTATTGCAATGTGTTAGCTGATAATGTATCTGATTTTTTTAGGGAGAAAATGATTTATGAACAAAGAAAAAACAGATATGCTTATTTATACGACAGAGGATGGTCTGACAAAAGTTGAAACAACTTTTGATGGTGATTTCAAGGAATTATTGCTTAGAAATTTGGCAATTAAGCAGATGGATACATTAGATCGTATTAATTTATCAGCAGTTTCGGCACTTCCTGGAGGTGCTATGTAAATGAAAGAAAAATAAAAGTATATTTATACACCAGTATTTCCATAACCATGTGGATAAATGGATATTCTGTGGATATCTGACTTATCCAAATTATGATTCGATTGAAAACATCTATCAGAAATGGTAGATGTTTTTTGATGCTTATATTTTTTCTAAAAGATAAAATTGAAAAAATAAGGAAAAGAGCATATAATAAAAGTTAGTTGTAACGTACTTCGAAAACGTGAATGAAACTTAGAAGAATCACAAAAATCGGGGAGGAAAGTTATGTCATATTCAGAGGATTTGAAAGCATTTGCGGCTTCACACAAATATCAGGATGTGATGGTTGATGGTGCGAAATTTCATTATGTATTAAACGGCAGGAAAGACAGCCAGACGCTCGTCATGCTGAACGGCGGCATGAATACGCTGGAAATGTGGATGAACTATGTGGATGCTTTTTCGGAAGATTACCAGGTACTGCTTTTCGATTACCCACAGGAACTTCGGACCAACCAGGAACTGGTAACGGGCATGCATGCCTTTTTCAAGAAAACTGGCGTAGAAAAGCCAATCTTTGTGGGAGCCAGTGATGGTGGAATGGTGGCGCAGATTTACATTCAGAAATACCCGGGTGAGGCAGGGGGAATGGTTCTGGTTTCCACCGGCGGAATGGATGCCGAAACCTTGAAAACTTTGAAAAAGAAGTATTTCTTTGCCCCGGTCATGCTCTGGTATATGAAGCACTGCAATTATGAAAAACTGAAGCCAAAACTGATCAAAGCAGGAATGAGCCATATTCGCAATGAAAGCAAGGAAGAGATTGTCTACGCCCAGGATATGTTTGAAACCATATTTAAAGATTACACAAAAGAGAAAGATGTACATATCTCTGGTTTGCTGGCAGATCTGATGAACCAGACTCCTGTTACAGCAGAAAATTTCCAGCAGCTGAAAGGAAAAATCCTTCTGATTCTTCCAGACCAGGATTTCTTTTCCGGCAAAATGCAGGAGGACCTGATTCGTCTCATGCATGATCCGAAAATTGCATATGTTTCCGGAGGTCATCTGTCTACGATTTTGAAGTCGGAGGATTACGTGCGTACAATCCGCGATTTTCTGAACACCTTTGAAAATTAGGGGGAACATCAGAAATGAATAATGAGAAAATCAAACCCAAATTAAACGGCACAGCCGAAACCATGCTTCAATGCTTTTATGCCCGTGCCATGCACAGCAAAAATCCCAAAAACAAATTTCACGATGCCAAGGCAGAGGAACTGATCGACCGTCTGGATTACGATTTCAGCAATGCAAAAAAAGATACCGCCATGAGCGGCGGAATTGTGGCAAGGAGCGTTGTTTTTGATGAACTGGTCAGTGAGTTTATTTCCAAATACCCGGACTGCACTGTGGTGAACATTGCCTGCGGACTGGACACCCGTGCATACCGTATGGACAATGGAAGGCTCACCTGGTATAACCTGGATCTGCCGGAAACCATAGAAGTGCGTGATTCTATCTATCAGGAAAAAGGCAGGATTTCGACAATCGCCTGCTCGGTTTTGGACGAAAAATGGGTGGAGCAGATGAAGGTGCGGGGCAGAATGCTGTTTATCATTGAGGGTCTTACTATGTATATGACAGCAGATGAAGTAAAGAAGATGCTTGGAATCATAAGGGATCATTTTGACAATGCCTATGTGTGCATGGAAACCCTGTGCCCTTATTTCGTGAAAAAAGAGGGAATCGAGAAGTCCATCAAAGCCACCGGAGCAACCTTTACCTGGGGTGCCAACTGCTTTGCTGATCTGGGAGACATTGCCGCAGGTTTCCGAAAAGTAAAAGACGACAACATCGTCCGCGGCATGCTAACCCTGACCCCTCTGTACGGCCTGGTAGCCTGGATGCCTATTGTGAAGAAATTCGCACAGAAGATTCTGGTGTTTGAGAAAGCATAGAGAGAATTTAGAAGATATTACAGACAGCAGGTGGCTATTTGCCCGCTGTCTGTTTTCTACTTGGAAATTTTAACTTATTTCATTTAATTGTAACTTCATCTTTTAATTTTTTCAGCTTCACTGTGCAGTGCACGATCAGATAAATATAAAATACAAGCAGGATGCTGCAAATTACACTAAAAATAATATTACCTACACTTTCGGCAGAGATTCTTGTGGCGTTTGGAACCACGGCGCACAGGAAAATGGCCAGAATCGGGAGTAAGCGGACTTTGATCACATGCGCAATCATAGCGGCACGGGATTCATTATCAGAAAATAGCTCGCCGTCATTTTCTGTATGTACCTCTGCAGCTGGCTTCCTAAAATATAGCCATCCTACACAATGTTCGAAATATTCCCAGTTATAATCTTTCATCATTTGCATATAATCTGCATTTTCTCCGTTGTTTTTGAAATCAAGACGGTAGATTACATCCTCTGGCTGGCATTTCTCGAAATGATAGAAACAGGGCGGAACCATTTTCACAAGCTTCCATCCACTTTGGTGTTCTTTTCTCAGCCAGATTTCTTCTTCATTAAAGTCGGCAATTGTGTAAAATCTGATTTTAACTTTGGTCTCGCTCATACTATATTTCCTCCATGCTGTTTCTATACAGTCGTTTAATGCGCTGAATTTCCAGATCCAGTATTTCCCGTCCAAGAGGGGTGATCTGGTATAATTTTCGTTTCTCTTCTTCAGCAAAAAAGGCGATAAGCCCATCCTTTTCCATTTTGGAAAGAGTTCCGTACATAGTTCCCGCACTGATGGAAACTTCTCCATCTGTCATCTTTTTCACCTGCAGCCCAATTCCATACCCATGCTGCGGCTTCTGCAGACAAAAAAGAATGTAAAACCCTGTTTCCGTCATGGGAACATAGATTCTTTTTAATTTACTGTCCATATATCCTCTTATATATTTTATTTCGATGTATCGAACTTCGATATAATGATTATATCGAGATTCGATATATATGTCAATGAAAATTTTGCACAATATAAGAATAAAAAATATTTAATGCGAACAATAGAGCATACATTTTTCTTCCAGCAACTTAAAATTGCAGCATCTCATAGCAAGGGAAGAGTCAGGCCTGGCAATGCATTTTTGATATAACTTTAGGGATTTTGCGTGCAATGTGGTTTGAAGCTTATCAATTAGGTATTTTTCTTTTTGCAAAAGATATATATAATCTGTTTTTTCTTTGGAATTTTTAAAAGAACGGAATTGGTCGATTTGATTGTATTTTAATTGAGTTAGGCAGAAATCAGGAACCGGAATCATATTGTTGAGATTTAGTACGGCATAAAGATATCCAGTGCTTTCATCCTGGAGTTTGTGAAAATCCAGACTGTTTGCCATTTTTTGATGTTTGGGTTTTGCAGAAGAAATGGGAACATAATAATGAAATTCGCCAATGGTAAAAAGAATGCCGACATGAAGTTTAAGACGGTTTCCATATTCCACGTATCCCACTCGGGAGTCAAACTGCGTTAAATAATTTATATATTTTTTGTCAACGACGAACCAATTCATAGAACCTCCAGAAGTGAAAAAAAGTGGGTGGAGCAATCCACCCACTGCTGTTAACCGATTGTTTTAATCGGACAATCTAACCGCTTTTAAACGAGTATTTTAGTTGGACACTCTAACCACGGTACAGATTTATTTATCTGTAGTTTTAGTATATGCAAGCTGCAATGAAAAATCAATAGTTTTTTGAAAAATTTATAATGTATTTTTACCCATTAACCAGAAGAGTGACTTGAGTGTCCTGCCCAGATAATGTATAATAAAAAAGATCACTGAAAAAATACAAAAAGGAGGCTGGTTCCATGTTGTTTTTAGAATATCCTAAGTGCTCCACCTGCCAGAAAGCGAAGAAATGGCTGGATGGGCACGAAATTTCATATACAGACCGTCACATTGTAGAGAATCATCCCACATACGAAGAGCTGAAGGAATGGTACCAGCGAAGCGGACTTCCGCTGAAACGATTTTTCAATACAAGCGGCATGCTTTATAAAGAAATGCAGTTAAAGGACAAACTGCCGGAAATGAGTGAGGATGAGCAGCTTTTGCTTCTTGCCACCAATGGCATGCTGGTAAAAAGACCGCTGATCGTGGCAGAGGATTTTGTGCTGACCGGATTTAAAGAAGCTGAGTGGGAAGCAAAACTGTTATAAGAGTGCGAAAAGAATCACAGGGGAAACACAGCTGAAAAACTGCATATGTCCTGTGAGATTCAAAAGCACTTTTTCCATGAAAAGAGAAGAAACAAGCAGGAGGAGAAAAATGAGCAGAGTAAATTTCGGAGTAAAACCCTGGTTATATCCAATGCCGGTACTGATCGTAGCAACCTATGACGAGAATGGCGTACCGGATGCAATGAACGCAGCCTGGGGCATTATCACAGACATGAACGAGATCAGTATCAGCATGGGCGAGCACAAAACAACAGAAAACCTTGCCAGGACAGGTGCTTTCACCGTAAGCATGGCAACAGCAGATACTGTAACAGCCAGCGACTATGTTGGAATTGAGTCCGCAACAAAAGTGCCGGATAAATTTGCAAAATCCGGTTTCCACGCGACCAGAAGCGAATTTGTAAACGCGCCTCTGATCGATGAGCTTCCTATGGCACTTGAGTGTAAAGTGAAAAGCTTCGACAACGGCATTCTGGTAGGGGAAATCGTGAATATCAATGCAGATGAGAGCGTGCTCACAGACGGAAGAATCGACCCTGCTAAATTAAAACCGATCAGCTACGACCCGGTAAACAACGATTATCTGGTCCTTGGCGAAAAAGTAGGAAATGCTTTTAAGGATGGCCTGAAATTAAGATAATTGCAGGGCTCAATGGCTTAAAAGAATAAAGGTGTTATACGAGGAGAAAAAATTTTATGTTAAATCAGTTTTCAAGAACCCAGCTGCTTCTTGGGGAAGAAGGCATGAAAAAGCTTGCCAATACAAGAGTGGCTGTGTTTGGAATCGGCGGTGTAGGCGGATATGTGTGCGAAGCTTTGGTACGAAGCGGTGTGGGCGCCTTTGATCTGATCGATGATGACAAGGTGTGCCTCACCAATCTCAACCGCCAGATCATTGCAACCCGTAAAACAGTAGGCAAATACAAGACCGCAGTCATGAAAGAGCGTATGCTGGAGATTAACCCGGATGTGGATGTACAGACCCACAACTGCTTTTTTCTGCCGGAAAATGCAGACGATTTTCCGTTTGAGGACTACGACTATATTGTAGATGCAGTAGATACAGTAACGGCCAAGATCGCCCTTGTAATGAAAGCCAAAGAAAAAGGCGTTCCCATCATCAGCTCCATGGGTGCCGGAAACAAGCTGGATGCAAGCCAGTTCAAAGTAGCAGATATTTATAAGACCAAAGTATGTCCCCTTGCCAAGGTAATGCGCCGCGAGTTGAAGAAGCGAGGCGTGCGCAAGCTGAAGGTGGTATATTCCGAGGAAGTGCCCACAAGACCAATCGAGGATATGTCCATCAGCTGCAGAACCCATTGCATCTGCCCGCCAGGAGCCAAGCATAAGTGCACAGAGCGCCGTGACATTCCGGGAAGCGTAGCCTTTGTGCCGTCCGTTGCAGGCCTGATCATTGCAGGGGAAGTGGTGAAGGACCTTTGTGCTGCATCCCCAAAATAAGATTTTATGTTACGGTTCTTTGGAAATATTTCGCGAAAATTCGAAATACAGGTTTCCCAATCCTTACTTGACGCATACAGTTTTTAGTGCTATATTTGGGAATACCAGAATCAAAAAGCTGTTTGTTCTTGCAAGGGAGAGGCTTTTGAAAAGGTAGAAAAAAGAAGATAAAGTTAGAAAAACGCTCTGCAGATGCTCCAGACCTGAGGATTGTGCTTAAAAAAGTGAGAGTTGTGCAGATTTTCTAAAAAGCGGAAAATTTCTGTTATAATAAAAAATGTAAAGTACGAGGAGGCTTTGGGAGAGCTTTGGTAAAAGAAATAGCCATATGTGATGACGTAGAGGTTGAACGATTTGTGCTGAGACGTCAGCTGATGGCGTACTTTCGAACAACCAGTGGGGAGGCGCAGATCCGGGAATTCGTTTCCGGTGAAAGCCTTCTTGCAGAAATCGAAGACGGTTATATTTGGCCGGATCTGATTTTTCTTGATATTTATATGGGTGAGTTGAACGGAATTGATACTGCCAGAAGACTGCGCAAGCTGGGGGTAGAAGCACCCATTATATTTCTGACTGCTTCGCCGGATTTTGCTCTGGAGAGCTATGAGGTGGAGGCATCTGGTTATCTGTTGAAGCCTGCTGATGAGGAGCAGACGAACGCTCTTTTGCAGCGCCTTTTGCGAACAGACCTTCGCAGGCGGATTGCGGTGAAATGCAGGCGGCAGTTCCGATATCCATTTATAGATGACATATTGTATCTGGAAAGTTACCGCCATACAGTGACAATACATATGCTGGATGGTTCTGAAATTGTAACTGTAGATAAGTTAGGTGAGCTGGAGAAGAGAATCGATGACCAGCGTTTTTTGCGTTGTCATCAGAGCTATCTTGTAAATATGGAACACATTGCAGATGTGCAGGAGGATTTTATCCTTCGAAATAAAGCCAGCGTGCCGATCCGGGTGAGGGGACGCAAGGAAGTGGTGGATGCCTATAACGACTACTTTACCAGACAGTCCGCGAAGCGTTAGGGCGTGTCTGAAAAATCATTCCCGCAATCTGCACGCCCCACTTTGGGCATATTTTGCCCGAATTCAGTTGCTATAGGATAGGAAAGGCGGTACGTCAGTGAATGCATACAGAAGAGAAAAATGAACAGAATATAAGGCAGCAGGAAGCTGTCCACAGGCTGCATGAATGCTGCACAGAGGAAAATCTGTGGAGATGCATTGCAGAGTTTCAGAATACCAGAATGTGGACTGCTTCCGGGCTGCCCTTTCAATATAAACTGAAAGTAGGAAGAAACGGCAGATTTACCAAGGAACTATGGGTAGACAGAAGAGAAGACAGCAAAAGTCTGGCGTGGAGTTCTGTGAAGCTGGCTTTTCACTCTTTGTATGATGCGGAGGCTGAAACAAGCCAGGAAAACATAGAGTGTATGGAATCTATGAAGCATACCGATTACACAGATCAGACAGATCAGGCGGAGGGCACCAGGATCCGGAAATATCATTATAATAAGAAGCTGGTTCTGCGCCCGAAGGCGCTTGGGGATATCCGTGGAATTTCCTATATTTATGCATTGTTTTACAGATTTGAACTGATTGAAGTGCCGGAGAAATCCAGGGAAAAAATGAATCAGGAGCCAAGCGCGGCTATAGAATAAGAGGAGGCAGGCAGCATGTGTACAGCAGCAACTTATAAGACGAAAGATTTTTATTTTGGAAGAACACTGGATTATGAGATTTCTTATGGAGACCAGGTGGTAATTACACCAAGAAATTATGTATTTGACCTGCGCAGCGGCGGTCAGCTGAAAAGCCACTATGCTATGATTGGAATGGCCTGCGTTATGCAGGACTATCCGCTGTATTATGATGCGGTAAATGAGAAAGGGCTTGGGATTGCAGGGCTTAATTTCGTTGGAAATGCCCACTACAATAAACCAGTGGCAGACAAGGATAATATTACCCAGTTTGAGCTCATTCCTTGGATCCTTGGAAAGTGCGCAACTGTGAAAGAAGCAAGAGCCCTTCTTGAGAATCTGAATCTTACAGATATCCCATTTATGGAGAAGCTTCCCCTGGCGCAGCTTCACTGGATCATTGCGGATAAAGAAGCGTGCATCACCCTTGAGTGTATGGAATCCGGAATGAAAGTTTATGACAATCCGGTAGGCGTTCTTACCAACAATCCGCCATTTGACTATCAGATGTTTAATCTGAATAATTATATGCACCTTGCCGTAGCAAACCACCCAAACACCTTTTCTGACGAGCTGGTCTTAAACCCGTACAGCCGCGGCATGGGCGGCATGGGACTTCCGGGAGATCTGTCTTCCCAGTCTAGGTTTGTGAGAGTTTCCTTTGTGAAAATGAATTCCCTTTCCGGTGAATCCGAGGAAGAGAGCGTCAGCCAGTTTTTTCATATTCTTGGCAGTGTGGATCAGCAGAGAGGCTGCTGCAAGCTTGGGGAAGATAAGTATGAGATTACCTTATACACCTCCTGCTGCAATACGGATAAAGGAATCTATTATTATAACACCTATGATAATCACCAGATCAGCGCAGTGGATATGCACAAGGAAGATTTAGATGGAGAAAAGCTGATATCCTATGCTTTGGTAAAGGGAGAGCAGTTTTTCAAACAGAATTAGAAGGTTTTACCGAATCCTGCGATAACAGCAAAGACCCAATATGAACTTCGGGCAGACAGAAAATTCCATCTTGCAAATTTGCAGACAGGTGTTATAATTGACCTATCATAGAATCAGTGGCGAATTCATATGAGTTCGCCATTTTCTATAAGATTAACCTGGCACTCAATACAACGGAGTGCTGATAAAACAAGGGAGGAAACATGTATGATCACAATACCAGTTTATGAACTTCTTCTTTTGCCGGGAGTTACATTTTTCTTTAAAAAAGATATGTTTCCGAAGGGCAGGATCATAGAAGAAAATATTGGCGAAGAGATTCTCTTTGTGTTACAGAAAAAAGAGATGGTTCCAGAAGAAATTTCCATGGAAAATATTTTTCCGGTGGGTGTGCTTGGAACCATTGAGAGCATAGATGAAGAAGGCAGCATTAAGGTAACGACGAAATGCAGGGTTCAGGTATCATCCGTAGAATATGCAGATGGCGCGGTGCAGGCGGAAGCAGTGGATCTGCCGGACATTCAGGATATTTCTCCAGAAGAGGAGAAGGAGAAATTCGATGTCATCAAGAAAGAACTGATGGATTTTGCCAAAGGTTTTCAGTGGGGCGTCTGGGTGCGCAGCATGATCTATCACTGGAAGAGTTATCCAGAAGCAATCTGCGCTTTGGCTGGCTATATGAGCCTTTCCTGGGAGGAAAAGTACCATATTCTTGAGGTGGATTCCCGGAAAGAGCGTCTGGAGCTGATGGAGCAGGCAGTCTATGAGCTGATGGAGATTTTCCGTGTCAGTGAGGAAGCGGAGACTGCACAGAAGAATTCCAGTGAGAAGGTTTACCGCGAGTCCGCCATCAAGAAGCAGATTGAATTTCTGCAGCAGCAGCTGGACGAGATGCATCCGGAGAATATTTCCGATGTACGCCGTTTCGAGAAGAAAATCCAGGAGTCCGGCATGAACGAGGAAGCACGCAAGGAAGCCGAGAAGGTGCTGAACCGAATGAAGCAGGAGGGGAAAGACAGCCATGAGTACGGCATGCTGTACGATTATCTTGATTTTGTTACAAGCCTTTCCTGGAAAACGGAGGAGCCGGCGAAGATTGACCTTGGTGAAGCGGAGGAAATCCTGGATGAAGACCATTACGGCCTGAAAAAAGTAAAGGAACGTATTATCCAGCAGCTGGCAGTTATGGCCTTAAATAAGAAACAATCCGGTTCCATTCTTCTGTTTGTAGGTGCGCCTGGTACGGGCAAAACCAGCATCGGACAAAGCATTGCCCGTGCCCTTCACCGGAAATACGTGCGCATCAGTCTTGGAGGAATCCGGGATGAAGCTGAGATTCGCGGACATAGAAGAACCTATATCGGCGCTATGCCGGGAAGAATTATGGAAGGCATGAAGCGAAGCGGCGCAGCCAATCCGGTTATGGTGCTGGATGAGGTGGACAAGCTTGCCAAGGATTACGGCGGCGATCCGGCCAGCGCTCTTCTGGAGGTACTGGATCCGGAACAGAACGGAAGCTTTACAGATCACTACATGAATGTGCCGTATGATCTGTCCAACGTATTATTTGTATGCACAGCCAACACTACAGATTCGATTCCGGAGCCTCTTTTGAACCGAATGGAAGTGATCCAGTTCCCTGGCTACACTGCAGTGGAGAAATTCCAGATTGCCAGACGCCATCTTTTGCCCAAGGCAATGAAGAGCATGGGAATCAAAGCCCAGAATCTGAAGGTGAGCGATGACGCAATCCGCCGGATCATTGAGGAATATACAGCAGAGGCAGGTGTCCGCGGGCTGAAAAAGCAGATGGATGTGCTCTGCCGCTACGCTGCCGTGAAGCTGGTAAAAGGTGAGCAGAAGAGCATTACAGTCAGCGAGAAGCGGGTTCCAGAGTTCCTTGGAAATAACGGAATCCATCACGAAAAAATTCTGGAAAACCCAGCTCCTGGCGTGGTAACCGGTCTTGCATGGACCAGTGCAGGAGGAGAGATTCTGTTCATTGAGACTTCTTTTACCAAAGGAAGCGGAAAGGTGATTATCACCGGACAGCTTGGGGATGTAATGAAAGAGTCTGCCCAGATCGCGATCACCCTTGTGAAATCCCTTTATCCGGATGCGGCAGAGAAGTTTGAGAAAAATGACCTCCACATCCACGTTCCGGCAGGTGCTGTTCCAAAGGATGGCCCATCCGCTGGAATTACCCTGGTGACAGCCCTTTCCTCTCTGGTAACAGGAAAGCCTGCTCCGGCAGAAATTGCTATGACAGGTGAGGTTTCTCTACGTGGAGGGGTTATGCCCATCGGCGGTCTGCCGGAGAAACTGATGGCAGCCCAGCGGGCCGGTGTAAAACATGTATTCATTCCATATGAGAATGTGGACAACCTGGATGATGTGGCAGACGAGGTGAAGGAGAAGCTTGAGATTACCCCTGTAAAGACTGTACAGGAAGTGCTGAAGCAGGTTCTGAAATAAAGGGTAAATTTCTGAATTGGTAAAAACCACCAAAACATATTTTCGATATTTGGACTGCGGCAGTGAATTAATATTACAAAACCAGAAAAAAGTATGCTATAATAGGTTCATCAAATAAAAACAGACTCTAATCCGAACAGAAGTTATGGAGGGAAATTTATGAAGAAATCCAAATTATTAGCAGCGCTTGTATGCAGCGCATCCATGTTGATCGGAAGTGTTGTTCCGTCAGTTCCTGCCATGGCAGATGCCATGAAGGTTGTAACATTAGGAGCAGACCTTTCCGAGGATCAGAAGAACACCATGCTGAGATATTTTAAGGTGGATTCCAGCCAGGTGCAGATCATCTATGTTACCAATCAGGACGAGAGAGACCACTTAAGTTCCTATGTTCCGCTGGAGCAGATCGGTACCAGAACCGTAAGCTGTGCTTATGTGAAGCCTACCACATCCGGCGGCATCAAGGTACGTACAGCGAACCTGAACTGGGTTACCTGTAATATGATCGCAAGTTCTCTTTCCACATCCGGTGTAACTAACTGCGAAGTGGTTGCTGCCTGCCCGTTCGAGGTATCTGGCACCGGTGCTCTGACCGGTATCCAGATGGCTTATGAGACAGCCAGCGGTAAGAAGCTTGATGAGACCAAGAAGGAGCTGGCTACTGAAGAGATGGTAGTAACCGGCAACCTTGCAGATTCTGTAGGACAGAATGATGCTACTACAGTCATCAACCAGGCGAAGATGCAGGTAATCGCAGACAATGTGCAGAATGCAGATGACATCTACAACATTGTAGTAAATATTTCCAATAACAACAACGTATCTCTTACAGATGATGAGCTGAACACCATCGTAAGCCTGCTGACCCAGATCGCACAGCAGAATTACGATTATTCCGAAATGCAGGAGACTCTGGAGCGTGTGAATGACAACGTGACAGGTCAGGCAGATGAGAGCACAGCAGCAGACAGTTCCGAGGAAGATCCGGACAGCATTGTAGATAACGTAGATCAGAGTGCTCTTGGAGACAATGTAATCGAGAGTTCTACAGAGGACCCGGGACTTGCTGAAGAGACTGGCGCTTCTGACAGCAGCGACAGTGAAGACTGGGAAGAGTATCCGGCAAGTGATGATTCTTCCGACAGCAGTGATGCAAACACAGAGGATGCTGCAGCTGACACCTCAGATGGAACCAATGAGTCTGGTTCTGATGAGATTACCGATATTTCCCAGCTGAATGCAGATTTCCTGGATGAGGATGCCAAGGCAAAATTCGAGAAAGCCAAGACTTTCTGCCAGGGTGAGTATGAGGGTGATGAGGATGCGCTTCGTCAGGTTATGGGCGATGATGCAGCTGCACTTGTAACACTGGATTCTGATACAGCCAATAAGCTTTCCATCCAGGTTCTTGAGAAATACCTTGGAATCCTTGGCAATGGAGCAGTTACTTATTCCGCAGACGGCACAGAGAAATACATGACTCCAGAGCTGAATATGCTGGATGAGCAGCTGAAGAAGCTTTTCGGAATTGATATCATTGATGACGGTTCCTCTATCGAGGATATCGATATTCTGGGTGCAGATGTATCTGACGAGGATAAGGATACCTTATACAAAGACACTATGAAGTTCTTTGAGAATCTTTACGGTGAGACAACAGACAGCGCAGAATACAGCGATGCAGTTGTAGATGACAGCGCAGCTGATGGGGCAGGCGAGGATTCCTATTCCGAAGACACAATTGAGGATGCTGCTGAATAAACAGGACAACTGTTTTGGGGAGACTTTGGTCTCCCCTTTTCTTATAGGGGAAAGAAATTCTGCCAGGATGGAACTTGTGGAAGTGCTTTGCAGTTAAACTGACCATGCAAAAAAGTTTGAAAGTGGCTATTGGCGAGAAGACAGTATGTGGGTAAGATAGTGCTGATTATACAGGAACAGTATTTTGTTCCAGGAAAGGCAGAGAAACTATGAACAAACAGAACACTACCGTTATGAAACTTGCAGAGACAGCTCTTCTTGCTGCACTTTGCTACGTATCTTTCACATTTTTGCAGATTAAGATTCCGGTACCTGGCGGGGATGCGACTTCCCTTCACATTGGAAATACCTTCTGTGTACTTGGAGCACTGCTTCTTGGCGGCTGGTACGGCGGCCTTGCAGGAGCAATCGGTATGACCATCGCAGACCTTATGGATCCGGTTTACATTACAGGAGCACCGAAGACCTTTGTGCTGAAGCTTTGCATCGGCCTGATCACAGGACTGGTTGCCCACAAGCTTGCCAAGATCAATGAGACCAATGACAAGAAATACGTTTTCAAATGGAGTCTGATCGCATCTATCGCAGGTCTGGCATTTAATGTAGTTGCAGATCCGGTTGTTGGATACTTCTACAAACAGTACATTCTGGGACAGCCTCAGGAAGTAGCAAGCATTCTTGCAAAATTAAGCGCAGGCGCGACCTTCGTCAATGCGATCGTATCTACCATCCTGGTAGTTATTCTTTACAATGCCATCCGTCCGGCGCTGATCAAGGCGAATCTGATCGATGTCCATGTAATGGCATCTGCTAACAAATAAATATAAGAACTTCTATACTGGCTTCAGATTTTGCAGTGCAGAATCTGGAGCCATATTTTTTCCTAAGTTCATTTTTATAAAAATTTAAGATTAATGAAATTTCTATGACTTTGCCCTGGAGACGCTGGAAATACTGGTAAATTGAAACATTGTGTGCTAAAATGATAGCTAAATCGCAAAAGCAAAGGAGAAATGCTATGAGTCTGGCAGTAGTAACCCTGAAAAAGGGAGAGGGACGACTTTTAAAATCCGGCGGCATGTGGATTTTTGATAATGAAATAGCTTCTGTAATGGGAAGCTTTGTAAATGGAGATATTGTTCTTGTTCATGATTTTGACGGCTATCCGCTTGGAAGGGGATTTATCAATACCAATTCCAAAATTGTGGTACGTCTTCTTTCCAGAGACGAGAATACAATGATCGATGAAGAATTTTTCGAGAAGAGAGTTCGGGACGCATGGGAGTACCGTAAGAAGGTGACGGATACCTCCAGCTGCCGCGTGATTTTCGGAGAGGCTGATTTTATCCCGGGATTTGTTGTGGATAAGTTTTCTGATGTGCTGGTGGTACAGTCACTTGCTCTTGGAATTGACCGCTACAAAGAGATGCTGGTAGAACTTTTGAAGAAGGTTCTGGCAGAAGATGGAATCCAGATCCGCGGTGTTTATGAGAGAAGTGACGTGAAGGTCCGCAAGCAGGAAGGAATGGAGCCATACAAGGGATTTATAGGTGAAGAATTTTCAACTCTGGTGGAGATCGTTGAGAATGGCGTGAAGTACCAGGTAGACGTAAAGGACGGACAGAAGACAGGATTTTTCCTGGATCAGAAGTATAACCGTCTTGCCATCCAGAAGCTTTGCAAAAATGCAAGAGTGCTGGACTGCTTTACCCATACCGGATCTTTTGCGCTGAATGCAGGATATGCGGGCGCTAAGGAGGTTACCGGAGTGGATGCTTCCCAGCTTGCTGTGGATCAGGCAACAGCTAATGCGGCACTGAATGGTCTTTCTGATACGGTGAAGTTTATCTGTGAGGATGTGTTTGACCTTCTTCCGGCTCTTGAGGAGAAGGGGGAGAAGTATGATGTGGTGATTCTGGATCCTCCGGCCTTTACCAAATCCAGAAGCTCCATCAAGAATGCAGTAAAGGGATACCGCGAGATCAATCTTCGTGCCATGAAGCTTGTAAAGGACGGCGGATTTCTGGCAACCTGCTCCTGTTCTCATTTTATGGATTATGAGCTTTTTACACAGACCATCGGACAGGCGGCTAAGAATGTGCACAAGCGTCTCCGTCAGGTAGAGTACCGTACCCAGGCACCGGATCATCCGATTCTGTGGTCCGCAGATGAATCCTATTATTTGAAATTTTATATTTTCCAGGTTTGCAGCGACAGATAGTCTGGAGCTTTTTTTAACATACTCTGATAAGAAAGAAGGTATTTCATTGAGAGAAAAATTTATCCGGTTTATGCAGGGACGAAACGGAGTTGACCAGTTTTCCAGATTTACTATGGGAGTGGCACTGGTTGCAATCGTGCTGACTTTGTTTACAGGAACCAGAAATGGACTTGGGGCGTTCCTGGACATTCTGGGAATGGCAGCTCTTGTCTATACGTATTACAGGATTTTTTCCAAGAATATTTCCAAGCGCTATGCAGAGAATCAGAAATATCTTTCTGTTTCCGCTAAGTATAGATCCTGGTTTCAGAAAGAGAAGCGCATGATGAGCCAACGTAAGGATTATCATATTTACAGCTGTCCGGGATGCGGCCAGAAGATCCGTATTCCAAGAGGCGGCTTTAAGAAAGTGGAGATTGAATGTCCGAAGTGCCATACCAAATTTATAAAGAGGCGCTGATATGTTTGGATATATTGTAATGAATAAGCCGGAGATCAAGATGAAGGATTTTGACCTGTACCGATCCTTTTACTGCGGCCTGTGCAGGGAACTGCGGGAAAAATACGGAATCTCCGGTCAGATTACACTGAGCTACGACATGACTTTTGTGATCCTGCTTCTTTCCGGGCTTTATGAGCCGAAGACTTATAAGGGGACTACCCGCTGCATCCTTCATCCGGTTCGGAAACAGCCGGTGAGGAAAAGTGAGGTCACAGAGTACTGCGCAGATATGAATGTCCTTCTTACTTATTACAAGTGTCTGGACGACTGGAAGGACGACCGGAAATATGTGAAGCTTGGCTATGCGAAGCTTCTTGAGGGGAAAAATAACCGCCTTCTTAAGCTTTATCCGGATAAGGCGAAGCGGATCGTAGAGCTTCTGGATGAACTTGGTGAGCTTGAGAAAGCAGGGGAGACAGATGTAGACAAAATGTCCGGTATTTTTGGCCATATTATGGAGGAGATTTTTGCCTACAGACAGGACGAGTGGGAGAGAAGCCTTCGCAGAATGGGCTTTTATCTTGGCAAATTCATCTATCTTCTGGACGCATATGATGATGTGGAAGAGGATGTGAAAAATGAAGATTACAATCCTTTCGCACAAAAATATACAATGGAAGGGTTTGAAGAGGAAGTACGCCGGATTCTTCTTATGATGATGGCAGAAACCTGCAGAGAATTCGAGAAGCTTCCTATTATTAAATATGGGGATATTCTTCGGAACATTTTATATTCCGGCGTGTGGTGCCGCTTCGAGGAAGTGAGCAAAAAGCGCAGGGGAGAACGGGAGAAAGAGCATGTTAGATCCATATAGCGTACTGGGAGTTTCCAGAAATGCGACAGACGAAGAGATAAAAAAGGCATACAGAAAATTAAGCCGGAAGTACCATCCGGATGCAAATATCAACAATCCCAATAAGGATCAGGCAGAGGAGAAATTTAAGGAAGTCCAGCAGGCGTACGAGCAGATCATGAAAGAGCGGGAGTACGGAAGTGCCGGCGGCTCCTCTGGCGGATACGGGGGATATGGCGGTTTCGGAGGATTTGGCGGCCAGCAGCGTCAGAGCACTTACGAGGATGAAGAGAGTGTCCGCAGACGGGCAGCAGCCAATTTTGTTCAGAGCGGACATTATCAGGAAGCCATGAATGTACTGAATTCCCTTTCCCAGAAGAATGGAGAATGGTATTATCTTTCCTCCATGGCGAACATGGGTATGGGGAATAATGTGAAGGCGCTGGAGCAGATCCGCGAGGCTGTGCGCCTGGAGCCAAATAACCTGCAGTACCGCATGCTTCTGAACCGTATGGAAGGCGGCGGAAGCTGGTATGAGACACAGCAGGGACCTTTTGGAGGAATGCCGGTGGCAGGGGATGACATGTGCCTGAAGCTTTGCCTGGCAAATGCCCTTTGCGGAATGTGCTGCCCTGGAGGCGGCGTGCTCTGCTGTTGATAAAATTTCCTGAAAGGGTTTAGAGCCTTTCTCAAACATGCTCAGGCTCCTTAGTTTTTTCTAAAAAATAATTGACAACACAACTGGCACGTATTAAACTGTTAAAGCGTGAAATAGAGTTGCCGCAGGTAGATTCTGGTCTATAATTGGAAGCAGAATATCCCATATGCGGTGGTATAGGAGGAATCAGAGAATGAGTATTCGTATTGGTATCCTGGGCTATGGTAACCTGGGACGTGGAGTAGAATGTGCAATCAAACATAATCCTGATATGGAACTGGTGGGCGTATTTACCCGTCGTGCTCCTGAGACTGTTAAGATCCTGACTGAGACAGCCAAGGTATATTCTGTAGATGACGCAGAGAAGATGAAAGACCAGATCGACGTTATGATCCTCTGCGGAGGAAGTGCTACCGACCTTCCGGAGCAGACACCGAAGTATGCGCAGTGGTTTAACGTAGTAGACAGTTTTGATACCCATAAGAGAATTCCAGAGCATTTTGCCAATGTAGATAAGGCTGCTTCTGAGAATGGTCATGTTGGAATTATTTCCGTAGGCTGGGATCCTGGAATGTTCTCTTTGAACCGTATGTATGCAAATGCAATCCTGACTAACGGCAAGGATTATACATTTTGGGGCAAGGGCGTAAGCCAGGGACATTCTGATGCAATCCGCCGTATTGATGGTGTTAAGGATGGCAAGCAGTACACAATTCCGGTAGAGTCCGCACTGGAAGCTGTAAGAAGCGGCAAGAATCCGGAGCTTACCACAAGAGAGAAACACACAAGAGAGTGCTTTGTAGTAGCAGAGGAAGGTGCTGATCTTGCGAGAATCGAGAATGAGATCAAGACCATGCCGAATTACTTTGATGAGTATGACACCACTGTACACTTTATTTCTGAGGAAGAACTGAAACGTGACCACAGCGGTATTCCGCACGGTGGTTTCGTAATCCGCAGCGGCAAGACCGGCTGGAATGACGAGAACAATCATGTGATCGAGTACAGCCTGAAGCTGGATTCCAACCCGGAATTTACTTCTTCTGTTATCATTGCATATGCAAGAGCTGCATACCGCATGAACCAGGAAGGACAGAAGGGCTGCAAGACCGTATTTGATGTTGCACCGGCTTACTTAAGCGCATTAAGCGGCGAAGAGTTAAGAAAGACCCTGCTTTAATTCACTGGCTTTGTTTTCGGAAGAAGTGAGACTTCGGACTGAGAAAATAGAAATAGACAGATAGTTAAGAAGGCAGTTTCTGCATATCACAGAGGCTGTCTTCTTTTTGTAAAAAAATCCGGTGAAAATGTTGTGCAAATTTTACAGAGTTGTACTTTAATGTTGACGGAAAAGGGTTTCTGTACTATAATGAGCTACATAAAGATGTAACAACTTTGTAAAAACTTGCACTGATAAATAACAATTATGAAAAAAGGAAGGTAAGCATGCAAAGCAGAATCAAAAAATTCAGATGGTGGACACTCCTGTTACTGGTGATGGTTATGGCAGCTGGAGTTACATGCCGTGCTACATCTAAGGATGTTCAGGCAGCTACGAAGACCGGATTTCGTACAGAAAATGGAAAAACCTACTACTACGATTCCAATGGTCAGAAACACAAAGGATGGCTGACATTAAGGGGAAGAAAATATTATTTTAATAGAAATACTGGTGTTCAGATAAAAGGATGGGTGAATGCGTCACAGGGCAGAAAGCGTTATTTTACCAGCGGCTCTGGAGCGATGGTAACCGGGTGGCTTACCAATTCTAAAGGACAGAGACGTTATTTTGATCCGTCCACAGGATATATGAAAACTAAATGGCTGAAGCTTGGAAACAAGACATATTATCTGTATTCTAAATCAGGTATTGCTGCTACAGGGTTTGTAAAGGATAGCAAGGGAAATACCCGTTATTTTACTAAGACAGGAATCATGGCTACAGGATGGCTTACCAGTTCTACCGGAGCGAAACGATATTTCCAGGCTAATGGAGTTATGGCGACAGGCTTTAAGAAGATCAATAACGTTACATACTATTTCTATAAAGGCTCTGGAGTGATGGCTACAGGCTGGGTAAACAATACAAGCAAGGGTACCAAGTATTACTTTAACAAGTCAACAGGCGCAATGTATACAGGGGTACAGACCATTGACGGCAAGAAATATGAGTTCTCAAGCTCCGGTATCTGCCTGGGTGAGAAGAAGGATGACCCATCACCAAGTGGAAATACAGGAAGCAAGACCATTAAGAATTACCTTGCAGGTGCGCTGAAACCGGTTGGAAAAGCTCTTTATGTCTGGGGCGGCGGCTGGAATGATTCTACCAGAAAGGGCCTTAGCTCCACTATGACAGACTGGTATAACAAGTGGCTTTCTAATCCATCCGGATATGATTATAACAATTATCGTGATCTCTCTGTTTCCAACAGGGCGAAAGGATTTGACTGTTCCGGCTTTGTGGGCTGGTCCGCTTATCAGGTAATGCAGACCAAGTCTGGTGTTGGTTCCGGATATACAGTAGTGTCTGGTGAAATTGGAAGTTATTATAAGAGCCTTGGATGGGGAACTGTTCTGGATCAGGCAGCTTTGTCAAAGGCAGGCTGGACACTGAAACCAGGTGATATTGGTTACAACTCTGGTCATACCTGGATCGTAATCGGTCAGTGCAGTGACAAGAGTGTTGTAATCGTTCACTCTACTCCTCAGGCTGGTGTTCAGATTTCCGGAACAACTACACCGACTGGAAATTATTCCAGCCAGGCAGTGGCTCTTGCAAAGAAATATATGGCAATGTATTCCGGATACAACAAATTCAATTATCATACATCCAGCGGAAACTATATCCGTAACGGTAATTATCTGAGATGGAACAGCAGTACTCTTTCTGATCCGGACGGATATTTAAACAAGACAGCTGATCAGATTCTTTATGATCTTTTTGGTAAATAATTTCACAGTGATTTACACAGGAGGAAATCAGTATGAAACTGGTTTCCTCCTTTTTGAGTATTACGAATTACAAAAATCGATTTACGGTTGTGGGATTTTGCTTATAAGAACGCTGTATTTCTGGCAAATGAAATACGAATATATTACGAAATGTTACAGAAATTTAAAATTTATTGCATTTTAGGGTTGAAATGTTTGCGGAGCTGTGTTAATATGTAGCAAGATTGATTGAAATATTGCAAACATATTACAAATTTAGATATTTAGATTAAAAAATGAGGGTGATGAAACATGAAGAAAAGAATTGTATGTCTGACACTGGCAATTTTAATGTGCGGCTCACAGGCAGTAAGCGTAATGGCTGACCGCGAGAGCGACTTAAGAGAAGAGCAGGCTTGGACAAGCCAGCAGCTGGATGCTACATATGCACGTATGAATGCTCTCTGGGAGCAGAAACAGCAGCTTGAGAGCCAGATCGATTCCCTGAATTCCGATCTTGTTAATGTCATGGTTTCCATTCAGACTCTTGAGAATGATATTGCTTCCAAGGAAGCGGAAATTGAGAAAACCCAGGGCGACCTGACTAAGGCGCAGAACGCCAAGGATAAACAGTACAGCTCCATGAAGAAACGTATCCAGTATCTTTATGAAAAAGGCGGAAACAATGCATGGTTCCAGATGATGCTTAACGCAGACAACCTTGCAGATCTTCTTACCAGGGCAGAGTACACACAGCAGATGTATGAGCAGGACAGAGAGAGCCTTCAGAAGTATGCGAGAACCATTGAAGAGGTTCAGAAGTTAGAAGATCAGTACGAGCAGGAGAAAGCTGATTTCGAGACAATGAAACAGGAGTATGAGGCACAGCAGTCCAATCTTCAGTATCAGCTGGATGTAACCCGTGCAAACAGTGCTGACTGCGAGAATGAGATCGCATACGCGCAGCAGCAGGCTACCGAGTATGCAAACCTTCTTGCAGAGCAGCAGGCTGAGATCGAGCAGCTTGAGGCAGAGCGTATTGCAGCTGAGGAAGAGGCAAGACGTCAGGCAGAGGCAGAAGCAGCCGCTGCAGCAGCAGCCGCACAGGAAGCAGAAGAGTCACAGAGTGATGAAAGCTATGATGACTACAGTGAAGATGATAGTGAGGACTACAGCGACAGTTCAGATACAGATGTTCAGTATGACGAGGATGGAGACGTTGTAAGCGGAAGCTCTGATTCTTCTTCTGATTATGAATATGATGAGTATGGAAACGTAATCGACAGCGATAATACAGTAGATTATGACAGCTACTCTGAAAGTTCTTCCAGCAGCTCATCCAGCTCATCCAGCAGTTCTTCCAGCTCAGGATCTTCTGTAGTGAACTATGCAACACAGTTTGTTGGAAATCCATATGTATGGGGCGGAACAAGCCTGACAAATGGTGCTGACTGCTCTGGGTTCGTACAGAGCGTATATTCAAACTTCGGCGTCAGCCTTCCGAGAACTTCCTATGAGCAGCAGAATGCAGGAACTGAAGTTTCCTATGCAGATGCACAGCCAGGAGATCTGATCTGCTACGGCGGTCATGTCGCAATCTACATGGGAAATGGACAGATTGTACACGCGTCCAACTCCAGAGACGGAATCAAGATCAGCGACAATGCTGCATACAGAACCATTACATCTGTAAGACGTCTTGTGTAATTGCAGCATAGGCCTGAATAAATACAGTACCTGCATTGGCGGGCATATTTAATGAAAGAATTTGAATCCCTCCCGGATCCTCGCTATGGAATCCGGGAGGTTTTTTGATGGTGGGATTGTTTTGGGCTTTGTGGTGAAAACTTGAGGGCGTCCGAAACAGAGTATAAAAGCGGAATTTGCTTTCCATAATTTTGATAAATAAATAACAGATTACGGGTTGACAAATACTTAGGCAGGTGGTACTATGATGTCAGTATAATTCCATATTGAACATATTAAGTGCTGGTAGCTATTAGCTGGCAGAAAGAGGGAATCAGGTGAGAAACCTGAGCGATCCGGTCACTGTAAC
>ERZ1035041.278-NODE-278-length-27071-cov-6.589799_pt1 | contig 27071 bp, 17 predicted proteins | sample MGYA00520684_ERZ1035041 | MGnify/ENA primary metagenome ERZ1035041 (study PRJEB33766, sample SAMN09781699) | gut metagenome | biome: gut microbiome | host: Homo sapiens | place: Madagascar | study: EMG produced TPA metagenomics assembly of the PRJNA485056 data set... | reverse complement strand
CACAAATAGTTGCCACCGCCTTTTCTGTCGGTTAAGAACACATACTTCTACGCAAAATTGTTCGTTAAAATGTTCATATTGCACGGCCGGACTGATTACCGACTGAAAAATACAGTAGTTAATCATTATATAGAAACGTGCGGCCGCTGTGTAACTTCGCATATCTGATGAAATATTGTTATACAGATTCCGTTTTCAGAGCGGAGCTGTATTTGTGGCGAGGAGAAGAATATGAAGATTAAACTGGCTATATTGGAAAATGACAAAATATATCTTGAACGTATTGTATCTGCGTTTAATGCACGATATGCCGATAAACTTGAAGTATACTCATTTACAGACCCGGAAATAGCATTACAGGTAGTTTCCCAGATGAAAATTGACGTACTGCTGTCAAGCGATAATTTTGAGATAGATCGATCAAAATTATCAGAAAAGTGCGCCTTAGCTTATCTTGTAACTTCTGCAGATATTGAATCCGTAAATAACGAAACAGCAGTTTGTAAATTCCAGAAAGCCGATCTTATATATAAACAAGTTCTTAACCTATATTCTGAAAACAGCTCCAATATTACCAGTATGCATTTCTCGGAAAACGGCGATACAAAAACAATAGCATTCATGTCACCTTCAGGAGGAACCGGATCCTCCACAGCTGCAGCCTCATGCGCTTTGAGTCTGGCAAAGAAAAACAAAAAAGTGTTGTACTTGAATCTTGAAAATTACGGAAATTCTGATGTTTATTTTCAAGGCGAAGGAAACAGCACTTTCAGCGATGTTATATATGCAATAAAGAGTAAAAAGAGTAACATTTCTTTAAGGCTTGAAAGCTCTGTAAAGCAGGATGAAACAGGGGTATATTTTTATTCTGCAAGCAAAACTGCGCTTGATATGCAGGAGCTGAGCGGCGCAGAGAAGGTAAAGCTTCTTAATGAGCTCAAAATATTCGGTTCATACGACTATATTGTCCTTGACCTTGACTTCTCGCTCAAAGAGGAGCAGCTGAATATACTGAAAGAATGCTGGAAAATAGTGTTTGTTTCTGATGGTTCGGTGATATCAAATCAGAAACTTGAAAGAGCAATATCAACACTTAACATTATTGAGCAGCAAAAAGATCATAGAATTTTTATGAAATCCAATCTGCTTTTCAACAGAGTAAGCAGTCGGAATTCTTACAAACCCGAAATAGATGAGCTCAACGAGCTTGGTGGAATTAAAAGATACGAAGGTTACACAACCAGACAGATGATAAATGAATTGTCTAACCTGGAATTGTTTAATGCTTTAGTATAAGGGGTGAGTAAGGTGGTATTTGAGAAAGAGCAGCAGATAGTAGCGGAAATAAAACAATACATTACTGAAAATTTACCTCTCAGTAAACTCAGCGACGAGGAATTACAGGAAAAAGTCGAAGCTATAACTATGGAAAAGCTTTCCGGGCAGTATATCTCGATAGAACAGCAGGTTTCCATAGTTGAGCAGGTATACAGCTCTATCCGAGGATTTGGCTTACTGGATTCTATTATAAGTGACGATACTATTACGGAAGTAATGATAAATGGCCCTCAGAATATATTTATTGAGCAGAACGGCAGACTTTTTAAGCTTGATAAAGAATTTGAAAGCCAGAGAAGGCTCGAAGATATCATTCAGCGTATAGTCGGTCTGGCAGGCAGAGAGGTAAACCAGGCAAATCCTATATGCGATACGAGATTACCGGACGGATCGCGTGTAAATGTTGTTTTGCCGCCTATAGCGTTGTGCGGTCCTACTGTTACTATAAGAAAATTCTCAAAAACACCTATGACAATTGAAAAGCTTATACAGTACGGCTCAATCACCAAAGAAATAGCTGAAAAACTGCAAATGCTTGTCAAGGCAAAGTACAACATATTTATAAGCGGAGGTACCGGTTCAGGTAAAACGACGTTCCTTAATGCGTTGTCAAATTATATACCTAAAGACGAACGTGTAATCACAATAGAAGATTCTGCCGAGTTGCAGATAGAAGGCATAGATAACCTTGTCAGCCTTGAAACAAGAAACGCAAACGCATCGGGTGCCGGACAGATCACCATAAGAGATCTTATTAAATCGTCACTGCGTATGAGACCCGAACGTATAATTGTCGGCGAGGTCCGTGGCGGCGAAGCTCTGGATATGCTTCAGGCGATGAATACCGGTCATGATGGTTCTCTTTCAACCGGACATGCCAACTCAACAGAGGATATGTTAAGCAGACTTGAAACAATGGTGCTTCAGGGCGCAGCGGGTCTGCCGCTTGAAGCAATACGACAGCAGATAGCGTCTGCTGTTGATATAATTATACACCTTTCCAGGCTCAGGGACAAATCCAGAAAAACTATGGAGATAACCGAGGTTGTAGGATACGAAAACGGAAAGATAATACTCAATCCGTTATATGTATTTGAAGAAGATGAAAACAGCACGCTGGAGAGAGTATCGGGAACGCTTCACCGAACCAAAAATCCGATGAAGAACACGTTTAAACTGCAGCTTGCCGGTGTAAGAAGCGAATTTTAGGTGAACAGATATGAGTTTGAAAAAGAAAGAAAAGTATATACCGGTTCAGCCGCTGGTCGGAGAAGGCACCGATTATAATGTATATAATGCCACTGTGAAAGAAAAGGCTGCGTGGTTTCTTATCGGTATGTTGGTAAGCGGCGCAGTGCTGTATATTTTCTATGAAAATATTTTTGTGTCGATCATAGTCGGAGCTATATGCGGAATTTTCTTTGTACCGCTGCGAAAAAAACAGGTAATAAATAAAAGAAAAAAGAAGCTTACGGCGCAGTTCAGAGGCTTGCTTGACGCACTCGGCACCTCGATCGGAGCCGGAAAAAATATGTTTGATTCGTTTACCGGTGCCGAAGAGGATCTGGCAGTGCAGTTTACTCCGGAGGCTGACATAGTAAAAGAGGTCAGGCTTATACGCATAGGACTTGACAATAACATAGGCATTGAAAATCTTTTGCTTAACTTTGCCGAAAGAAGCGGCATTGATGATGTCAGAAACTTTGCGAATGTTTTTGCTACCTGTTATAAAAAGGGCGGTAATATAAAAGACGTTATCAAGAATACGACATCGATTATCGGCGACAAGATTGAAATTCAGATGGAACTTGAAACTATGGTTGCCGGTCAGAAGAATGAGCAGAATATAATGCTTGTTATGCCCGTTGTATTCATAATAGTATTGAAATCTATGGGCGGAGACCTTATCGATCTTAAATCACCCGTTGGAATAATATCGGTAACAGCGGCAATAGCAATATTCATTCTTGCTTACTTTATCAGCAAGAGGATTCTCAATATCAAGCTCTGAGCGGAGGTACTGCAGTGGGAGATTTTATTTGCTTTTTGATATATGCCGTTCTGGCGGTTGTCTGGATAAGCTTGTTGCTTATAGGCAGCAGAAAACACGGTGAAATGATCGCACCGCTTGAAGGCAATAAATATGTGTTGAAAGAGCTGTATCCGGTAGGCATGGAAATTCTCAGCGTGATCAGATATTCTTATGACACGATGTTTGACAAGAAAAGAAAAGCGCAGGCGAAGATCGTTTACGGAGAGCGTTTCGGAGAATATTACTATCGCATAAATGTTGCGGAAAAAGTTACTTATCTGTCCATCGGAGTGATGTTTGCCCCTCTGTTGGGCGCTGCTCTTGGAAATCCTCTGTTAAGCCTTTTCGGCTTGTTTGCCGGCGGTATCGGTTTCTATTATGCCGATTCTAAAATTGCCGATGTAATGAAAGAGCGTGAGGCGGTAATTACCCGTGACTTTCCTGATATGGTAGCAAAAATGGCTCTGCTTATAAACGCAGGTATGATCACCCGTGAGGCATGGGAAGATATCGCTTATACGGGCGAAGGCGTACTGTATGACGAAATGAAGACGACGGTTGTCGATATCAGAAACGGTGCGTCGGAAGTTGACGCGTACATATCATTCGGTAACCGTTGCGGAGTTCAGTTTGTTAAAAAGTTTATATCTATGCTGGTGCAGAATCTGTCAAAAGGTAATAAAGAGCTTGTAGACTTCCTTAAATCCGAGTCGTCACTCTGCTGGGAAGAAAAGAAACACTTTGTACGCAGACAGGGCGAGGCGGCAGCCAACAAGCTGATGATTCCTCTCGGACTTATTCTGATAGGAATATTTGTTATGATTCTTGTTCCCATCGTAAGTAAGATGGGTATATAGGATAAAATTATTGATGAAGGAGGGAAATCGATATGTTCACAATGATGGCAATGGCAAAGAGAACGGCATCACTCGGTCTTTTAAAGATTGACGGTTGGTTCAGACGCACCTTTAAGGAGCAGGCAGGCGGTGCAGAGCTTATCGCAACGCTCATAATCGTCGGTATAGTGCTTATCCTTGCGTTTATATTCAAGGATCAGCTTATTCAGCTTGTGCAGAATCTGTGGAACGGTCTGCTTAAAAACGGTGATAAGGATACCAATCAGGGCGATGTTGTACCTGAATGGACGTAATGTCACCAGGCGGCTCCGTTGTGCTCGACGGAGCCACTTTTGATAACAATAACCGGAGGTAGAAATGAAGAATCTTATTGAAAGAATCAAAAGCGAAGACGCTAATGCGCTGATTGAAAATGTAATAGTTTTACCTCTGATTTTTATAGTGATATATGCGTTGATCCTTATGTGCTTTATAATACACGACAGGAGCACGGTGGAATCAGCGGCAAAGCGCGGCGCGATCTATGCGGCGCATTGCATAAGCGACCCTAACTATGAAAGTATTTTAAGATCTTCCAGCAGTGAGATCGGCGCACTTGATACAAGCATAAATGCTACGGTAGGCGACGGAAGCGAAAAATACAGTTTTGCCGGCATAAAAAAGAATATACACCCTTACAGATACCTTTTCGGCGGTGGAACGAAAATTGACGAACAGGTGAACAGGGAGGTCAGAGAAATTATCGACAAAACCCGTATAAAGTGGAGAGATCTTAAAGTAGACGATGTAAAGTACAAATGTGTAAACAAAGTGCTGTATCAGGACGTTACCGTAACCGTTAAAGCGGAATATCCTTTGCTGAGCTTTTTCGGAAAATTCGGGATGGATATCAAATATGAATATGAAGCTACCGCAAAGATGTCGGTAAACGATCCGGATGAATTTATCAGGAATGCGGATCTGATAGTAGATGTAATTTCTCAGATCGATAACAAGTTGCATATAACCGATAATATAAAAAATATGGTGTCCAAAGTATCGGGTTGGTTCGGTTCGTTCAAGAACAAGAAATGATCGGGGTGGAAAGATATGAAGCTTAAGGCGAAAACCAGGAGAAGAATACAGGGTTCTATAACTGTACTTATGGTTATAATAATGTTGCCGATGATGACAATGTCGGCTATTATAGTTGATGCTTCGCGTACCAATATGGCACGTTCTATGGTATCAAGCGCCGGTGATCTTGCAATGAACACAGCGCTTGCAAACTATGATACGATAGTCAAGGATGTCTACGGCTTATTTGCTATGTCGCAGGGACAGAGCGATGAAGAACTGGCAAAATCATTGAAGGATTATTTCTCTAAGACGCTGGTATCTTACGGCGTGGTAAACACAGCGGAAGCCGATGAATATGTCGATTATCTTATGGGTGACTTCAAAGCGCTTATAGCCGGTACAAAAGACAAAAAGGCAAGCAATTTTATTGATATGTCCGTCAATGAATTTACCGTAAAGAAAATTGACGACAGCTCACTTGCCAATCCGGAGATACTGCGCTCGCAGATAGTTGATTATATGAAATATCGTGCTCCGGTGAATTTCGGTATGAGTTTTCTTGATTCTGTAAAAGCGTTCAAGAATGTTGAAACGCAGACGGAAGTTACCAAGGCGCAGGTCGAGGCACAGCAGAGCACACAGGATGTTAATCAGGCGTGCGCGACAGCTATGAAGCTTATCAGGGAACACGATAAGCTCATTGACTCGATAAATACAGACAGCGGAGCGGAAGCTGTAAAGGGAAAAGTAAGCAAAAGCGACGGCAATCTGGTTAAGATCAAAGAATACGACGAACAGGTAGGTAAGTACAATTCGTCATGGAGCGGTGATAACTATCAGAAAGCAAATCAGCTTGCTATGATATTCCTGTTGAATTCGCCCAAGGTAGACTCTTTATATTTAAGTAAGCTTGATGCAGGGCATTCTCAGTTCTTCATCAAGAACGGAGGAAACGGTCTGATTTATGATAAGTCAGGCATAAGTATATCTGTTTCGACAGCTTCGGACTATAACGGAGCAAAAAAGCAGTTGACGGATCAGATAACAAAACTCAACAATGCTTCCGGAAAAGAGAAAAAAACGGCAAATTCTTATGTTAATGCAAAATTTCTTGATTACAAGAATATTTCGGGAACAAAAAACGAAAATTATAAAATTGCCAATGAAACCAACGCTATAAATACGTTTATCGAGTATGAGAAATTCCTGACCGATACGGGTACTTTAAAATACAGTGATGTAAAATCCACACTGGAGAGTATATATACGCTCGGAAAGTACTACGATAACTACAATACGCTGGCAGGAAAAGCTGTAAGCTCCGCAAAGAAGGAAATGGATACCGCAAACGGCAAGGTATCATCAGCAAAGTCAAATGCCACAAAATATTACAACAATATAAAGAGTTATGTTGACGGCATAAACGATGCGAACAAGAATTACAATACTTCTTACGATTTTCTCAACGGGATCAATAACGGCGATAATGAAGATCTGCACACTGTAGTATCAAATATGTTATCGCAGAAGGTCAGTATGCCTACTGCCACCAAGACGGTCAGCGGCTATGATTTCAAGAATTTCAACAACTTTGTCAATAATAATTATAAAGAAAACAGCAGCGATACAGACGACAAATATATAAAGGTGACCAAGGAGATAATCGGTTCATCGCTCAAGACAAATGTCAAATATGCTGCAGTCTGCAATGCCGCTGATTCCTATTTCAAAGAAATTGCAAATAACACAACGTCAAAGACGTTTGATACATATATGAAGGATAAGGTCGGTTCATCGGTTGTTGATAACGACTTGTATAAGTTACTGCTCAGTCTTCGCAGGCATAGCATTACGGTTGATGATATAAAGGATGCAATAGACAGTTACAATGGAATTGTAAACGGTTATAAAGCGCTTGTTGACGACGCACACACCAAAAAGAACGCTTATGACACAAAGAAAAACGAACAGGCAAGCGACACGGCAAATTACAAGGCTTGTCTTAACAACTATTTTGATTTCGGAAATCGTTATCAGAATGATATAGGATTTTACAAAAAGTACATAGCCGCCGCTAAAAATACGATCACAGAAAAAGTAAGTGCGGTAAGTACGCAGTTTGCTAAAATCGAGGACAATGTAAGTAAAATTGCCGAACAGCTTACTGCGATAGATGAACAGCTCGGCGTTGCAAGAACGGCAATAGAAACATATAATACGAATCTCGACACTTGGAACACTAAAAACAACGAATATAAAAACAAAGCCGGAAGCGATAATTTCAGTGAGCAGAACAAAGCGGATATTGAAGCCGCTCATAAGCAGTATGACACAAAAAAGCTTGACCAATTCAGAGGTCAGCTTTTAGCGTCATGGCTGAATGAGTATAACGAATTTAAAAGTATCCTTACAAGATCCGATAACTTCAAATACGGCAAAACAAAAATCAAGGATATCAAAACAGCAGATAAACTTCTTGCCGCCATACCGTCTGACGTCAAGAATTCGCTCGGTAAAGTGGTTACGGTTGAGGACGCAAATTCAAAGCTGAACACGCTGTATAAAGGCGAAAAGCCGGGAAAAATTGAGATTGATAACGATCACAAGTTCCTTTCTCCGACTATTATACCGTTGAAGTTCCTTATTTATCTTAATGCAACATATAAGGATGAAAGCACGAAAACCGCTGCTGACACAAAAATAAAAGACAGCTATGAGACATCTAAAAGCAAACTGAAGAGTGACAATAACGGTAGCAGTGCGGAAAATGCTACTATTCCGCCAAAAAGCGAAGAATTGTCAAAATCAGAAAACAATAAAGGAAATTCCGGAAATAGCAATACTGCGGTAAAAGGCAATTATGGATATTCATATAAAGGAAAAACCGCACCGAATGATTTGCCGTCAAAAGGAGCAGATAAAGGAGGACAGAGCAATACTCAGTACAAGCTGGATGAAAAAGACGGCAAGATAGACGCATCAAGCGGATTTACTCAACAGTCAAACGTGCTCGGACAGATCCTGAACGGTATAGGCAATATAGCTGAAAACGCACTTGAGAATGTATACATACTTACTTACATTTTTGAGAATTTCTCTTATAACACGTTGATACAGGATGAGCTTGTCAACGGTGAAGGTATTGCTAAAAATTCAAAAGGCGATACAAGTATAACTGCATTTACGAAGGCTGAATCAGCACTTTCCGATTCAGATATCACAGGCAAATATGTCGATAAGCAGAAAATGCTCAGCAGTTATCCGATGAAAGCGGCAAACAACTATTTCTATGGTGCGGAAATAGAATATATTCTGTATGGCAACGAAAGTGCCGAAAAGAATGTCACATACGCAAAAGCCAGCATCTATGCAATAAGATTTGCATTCAACTGTATATATGCGTTTACTAACAGCGATATAAGAAGCCTGACCAGAAATGTAGGTCTTGCAGTACAGGCGGCAACCTGCGGATTTGTGCCTTATCAGATCGTACAGGTAGTTCTTCAGTTAGCGCTTGCCGCAGGCGAATCTGCCACAGATCTTGTTATGATGGAAAATGGACTTAAAGTTGCGGTTGTTAAGTCAAAGGATACATGGACGTTGTCGCTGAAAAACGCCTTTGAAACTGCGGCTGAAAAAATAGCAGATGTTGCTGTTGAAGTCGTAAAAGAGGGCGCAAAGAAAATATCTGACGGTATACAGGGTATCGTTGATGCGACAGCAGACAATATTACTACTTCAATAGATGAGCTGAATGAAAACCTGACCTCTGCAACCCAGAGTAAAATAGATGAAATAGTCAACTCTGCCAGCAATTATGTTCAATCAATAATTGAAGAAAAGCTGAATGATCTTCAGTTCCTGGATGACGGAAAGAAAATAAGTACCGAAGTAGGAAAAGCTTTTGATGAAATTTCAGGAAGTCTGCACAATGAGCTTCAATCCAGATTTGGCGGCAATAAAATTGCCGATTCTATTCTTTCTGACGTAGAAGAAAAGTTAAACGGAGTGATAAACACAACAAAGACTAATATTCAGGGAAAATTGAGCAATCTCGATCCGGAAAAAGCCTATTCAACATTTGTAACCGAACTCAACAATTTCAAGATGGATTTAACAAAGAGATTGAAAGAAACCGTAGACAACATTGGCAGCAAATTAAGCGGTAAGGCTACAGAACTGACCAAAGAAGTACAGAAAAAAATCAACGGATATGTCGGCGACAAGACAAAAGAGCTTACAGACAAGGCAACGGATGAGCTTAAGAAAAAGATAATAGAAACAACCAACGATTTCTCAAAGAACTTCCTGGAAACAGGCGAAAATGCGATCGGAGGCGGTGTTGACAATCTTAAGGGCAATTCAAGTTCATCGCTGGCATCTGCAATAAAGTTCGGATATAAAGATTATCTGATGCTGTTTACATTTATATCTATATCAGTAAACGATAAGCCAATACTCAACAGAACCGCAGATGTTATACAGATGAACATTACGAATGCCAAGACAAGCAACGGCGCCACATATCAGCATATGCTGACGAAAGATGACGGTTCAAAGTTCAGAATGTCACAGGCAAAGACATATGTTGCCGTTCATGCGTCAGTTGATGTGGATATGCTGTTTATGAATATGGATTTCTTCACGAATATACTTTCGGATGCGGAAAACGGAGTTACGACAGAAGTGGACGGTGACTTTACACCGGCGGCAAAGCTTCAGTACAACGGTCTGTCCGGATATTAAAAACAAAAGATAAGAAAAGTGGTGATACATATGAAGAAAGGTATAATCGAAAAGCTTAAAGAGGATGAGGCGTCGGCTGTAGTAGAGGCGGTAATTTCGTTTGCCGGATTTCTGTTCGTGATATTCACAATATTGAACGTCGTTAATTTCTGCCGTGCGCAGATGCTCATATCGAATGCGGTCGATACCGCAACAAAAGAGTTGACGCAATATTCTTACTTTTACAAGATGAGCGGTTTGCAGAAGCTTTCCGATGATTATGCGGCAAAGGTAGACGCCGAAAAGGCAAATATCAACGGCGTTATCGGAAGTGTAGATGAGTTTTACACAGCGCTTGCCGGTGCTCAGGACGATTCTGTTGAACAATCAACGAATGTCAAGAATGCTATTGAAGAAGGCAACCTGAATCTTGATGATATTCAGAATGCGCTGTCAAGCTTAAAAACCGATGCAGTTGATATCGAAAAATCTATGAAGACCATCGATAATGCGTTCGGAGCCGTACAGGATAATCCGATGGCGTATATGAAAAGCATTGCGGCTATTGCCGGAAAGGAAACAATAGATATTCTGACTTCACATTGTATCGCCGCACCTTTGTCGAGGCTGTTTGTAGCAAAACATTTCGGCTCATCAGTCAGTGAGGCGAACGAAAAGCTGAAAGCCATAGGAGTGGTAGACGGTCTTGATGGCATGAACTTTAAAATGTCAACGCTGTTCCATACAGTTGATGTAAACGACGCTACAAAAAACGGAGATGTACATATTGTTGTTTATTACAGACTGAGTATGCTTCAGCTTTTCAACTGGGCAACGCTTGATGTACCGATATGCAAGGAGTCAGTAGCAAGAGGTTGGCTTGCGGGAGATAATCCGCAGGCAAAAATCCAGGAGAAAGCTCCTGCGGCAACAACAGGCGGAGGTCAGAACACAGATAATCCGGCTGAATCTGAAAAACCGTCAGAAACAACAAAAGCAGATGAAACAACTGCTCCTGCCGAAACCGAAAAGCCCGAAGAAAAAGTTGATATAGAGGGAAGCTGGTGGTATTCGGAAGACGGCGCGTTTGGTATACAAGAAAAATTCTTTAATAAGTTTTTTGATGATTATAATATAAATCGTGATAAAAACAATTATATGATGGGTACTATGTATAAATCCGATAACGCTAACGAGTATTACAGTTGTGGTTTGACGTTAGATAAAGATGTCGGTTATTATGAAAGTGCGTTTATCAATAACCTTAAAGAATTTAAAAAAGATCAAGACAACGGAATCGTCAGCAAAACAGAGCAAATGACATATAAATTCATAATTTATGTACCTGAGAACATACCTAAGGAAGATTTTTCAAAAGTGCTGGTAGAAACGCGCAAATTGTCAAATGCTGCAAATTCGGGACAGCTTGGTTCTGATATCCCCACAAATGTAACTACCAAATTTGAGATACGTTATTGTGGCGGAAATTATGACTATGGGAGTACAGAATAATTATGAGTGATATTTTATTCGCAGTGCTCACATTTATATTTCTGATTGTAGCTCAATTCTTCATTTATATGTATATTACATACAGAAAAGATGAAGACGAGAAAAAGCGGTTCTTTAAATTGAAATATGACAGGAAACTGATATTGATAAGCGTTGCAACGCTTATGGTTTCGATTGCTGTTTATTTATACGGCTGTTATGTGATCGGAAACGTACTTATGCAGTCTGCCATGAATGCGGCTGTTATGATGTGGATATCAGCGCTTGCCTATATAGATTTCAAAGAAAAGATAATTCCTAACAAACTGATAATTGCAGGTATTGCTTTCTGGGTGTTGCTTTCACTGATTGAAATTTTTGTTGTGCATACATCTTTCAGAAGTATAATGCTGTACTCGCTTCTTGGTGCAGGCGTATGCGGCGGTGGACTTTTTATAGTGTCGCTGATAGTCAAAAAGGCACTTGGTATGGGTGATGTAAAAATGTTTTTTGTGATAGGACTGCTTTACGGTCTTGAAAACACATACACCATATTGCTGGTGTCAATGCTGATTATGGCAATTGTATCTGTAATACTTCTGATAACAAAAAAGGCAACCAAAAAGTCGGCTGTACCGATGGCACCTTTTGTGGCGGTCGGATTGTTGATAAATATTATATTGGGTGTGTGAGGAGAGCACGATGAAAGTAAAACTGATAGCTATAGCGATAATTATACTTGCCGGAGTTATAGTGTTGTTTATAAAGGCAGAATCATTTGTTTCGGTAAATGATGAATATGATACTTATCTGGCGAGCGCCAGGGCAAATGCCGAAAATCAGGTGCCGTATATGGCAGTACAGAAATATCGACAGGCAATGAATATAAAAAACGATGACGAGGGCGTGTATAAGGAATATCTGGAGCAGACCAGATTGCTTGGCGACTCATTTTATGACGCCGCACTCAAAAGTTATGTTGTCCGTTTTCCTCAGTCAGCAGAGGCGTATGAGAGATTGTGCACATATTATTATGACAATGAAGAATATCAGGATGTGATAAATCTTGCAAATACAGCAAAAGACGCCGGTGCGGCAACAGAAAAAGTAAGAAATTATTACATTGAATGTATTTATAAGTATAAATACGTCAAGATGAACCTGGAGGGCGCTACAACATTCCTGGGAAATTATGCAATGGTGAAAAGCGACGGACAATATGGCTATATAACTGACAGCGGCAGTTATCTTATTGCGCCGGCGTTTGAAGACGCTAATGTGTTTATCAGTTCAAGTACGGCTGTAAATGACGGCACCGAGTGGTATATTATCAATACCGACGGTTTTAAAATTGCCCGTCCGTCTGAAAAAGTTGAAAAGCTGTCTTTTTCAAGCGACGGGAAAATAAGAGTCGCAAAAAACGGTAAGTATGGCTATACAAATGCGGCTTTTGATATTGCAGATACTTTGCCGTATGATTACGCTACAAATTTTAAAAACGGCGTTGCGGCAGTAAAAAAAGGCGATAAATGGGCACTTATAGATAGTGGCGAAAACATGATCACCGACTATATATATGAGGATATTCTGCTTGACGAGTATGAAACGTGCATTGATAACGGGGTAATATTTGCTAAGACAGGCGGAAAGTATTATATGACTGATAAAACCGGTTCTCAGATATCATCTCAGGGTTTTGATAACGCCTATCCGTTCGCAGGTACAGAACCTGCCGCAGTGTGCATAGACGGAAAATGGGGATTCGCCGATGCAAACGGCAATATAGTTATTGAACCGGCATATACGGCGGCAAAATCATTTTCGATAGGTCTTGCACCTGTTCAGGAAAACGGAAAATGGGTTTACATAAATCCTAATAAAGATATCCGTGTAAATGAGCAGTTTGACGATGCATTACCGTTTGCAAGCAACGGCATAGCTGCCGTGAAAGAAAACGGTGTGTGGAATTATATAAAATTATTATGCTATTATTGATGGAGGAATAACAATGAATTTTGATTACGAAAACCAAGGTCATATAACATATCTGTCGTATTCGGTATCCCAGAATGAAATTATTGATACGATGTGTCTCGGCATGATTACAAATAATAGGATAAATGGTCTTGCGGCATGTGTTTATACGCAGAGCAATATGGAAAAGTATATAAAATATAATGTGTCGGCAAAGATTCCGGTTAATCAGTTCTTTTCGGGAGCAGTATCAAAAAAAAGGCTGCTGACGGTATTTGACGGCATAGCCGCCGCAATGATAGCTGCTGAGGACTATATGATAGCGATTGAATCACTGGTACTTGATCTTAATTATATTTTTATTGATGTATCAACGTGTGAAGTTTCCCTCATATGTTTGCCCGTACAGAGAGAAAATGCGGAACCGTTTGATGTAAATGCGTTCTTCAAGAACATAATGTTCAGCACACACTTTGATCAGACCGAAAACGGTGATTACATTGCCAAGATTATTAATTTTTTAAACGCATATCCGGTATTCGCCATCAGTGATTTTAAAATGCTGATAGATGAAATCAAGGGCAATATGTCTTTATCGGCACCTGAAAATATAAACAACACTGTTGTTCCGGCTCCAATGCCGATACCGGCACCTACACCTATGCCTACTCCTATACCTGCACCTATGCCGGTACCCAATCCTATACCTGTGCAGACGCCTAAGCCGGCATCTGCACCTATGGCGGCGGCTAATCCGGTGCCTGCGCCTATGCCGATACCTAATCCTGTGCCTAAGCCGGTACCAAAGCCCATGCCTAAGCCTGTATCTATGCCTATGCCCGGATCTGCACCTATGTCCCAACCGCCTTTATCTCGTCCCCCTATGCCACAGCCTCCCATGCCTCAACAGCCGATGCCGCAGGCGCAGCAGAAGAAAAAAGGCGGGTTCTTCGGACTTTTCAAAAAGAAAAAGGAAAACCAACAGCCGCCTGTACCTCGCCCGATGAACGGAGGAAACCAGAACGGTTTTGCGATACCGGGCAGTGTAAACGGCAATAATAAATTCCCCGTCCCCACCCCCGCAGGTCAGGCGTTTTATCCCGCAGGCAAGCCGAACGGAGCCAATTCAAATATTCCCGGCTCCGTTCCTGTACCTAATACTCCTATCTCCAATCAGTCTTCGCGCAATATTCCGCCTATGCCTGCGCCCTCACCTGTTCCGGTACAGGCTCCTTCATCTGTACCTGCGCCTGCATCAGCGCCGGTGCCGACTCCTCAGCCTGCTCCGCAACCTGTTATGGCACAGGGTCAGCATCTGAATTTCGGAGAAACTACAGTGCTCAGCGGTAAAAAGCCCGGAGAAACCACCGTTCTTAACGGTGGAGCTCAGCCACGGCAAACAGTGGTTCCGCATCTTATAAGAACCAAAAACGGCGAGAAGATATTTATCAATAAACCGTTCTTCCGTATAGGTAAGGAAAAGAGTTATGTGGATTATTTCATAGGCGACAATACCGCCGTAAGCCGAAGCCACGCAAATATTGTCACCAACAACGATAAATTCTTCATTGTTGATACAAATTCGACCAACCATACATTTGTAAACGGAAGTATGATACAGAGCAATATAGAAACTCCTATCAGTCACGGCGACAAGATTCGCCTTGGCAACGAAGAATTTGAGTTCAGACTTTATTGATGTTATGTATTGCGGCACGGATAAAGAGGTGTATATATGAATTTTATAATCTCCACGGCAACGGATATCGGCACAACTAAAAGCACAAATCAGGACAGTTTTAACGCCTGTGTATATAATACGTCAATCGGTAAAATTGCATTTGCGGTATTGTGCGACGGCATGGGCGGCCTTTCAAAAGGCGAAGTGGCGAGTGCTTCTCTCGTAAACGCTTTCAGAAAATGGGGAGATAACCGACTTCCTGTTCTTTGCGCAAACGGTATGAACGAAAATGATATCCGTACAGAATGGACAGGCATAGTTACTGAGTACAACGATAAAATCAAAGTGTACGGAAAGAAATGCGGACTTACAAGCGGACTTGGTACTACTGTTACCGCACTGCTTCTTACCGGAACGAGATATTGCATAATAAATGTCGGAGATACCAGAGCGTATGAGATATCAGACGGTGTAAGAGTACTTACAAAAGACCAGACTGTAGTGGCACGCGAGGTTGAGCTTGGCAATCTTACGCCCGAACAGGCTGAAAACGATTCAAGACGCAGTGTTCTTTTGCAATGTGTAGGCGCATCTGACGAGGTATATCCCGACTTGTTCTTCGGCAATATAAAGACTAACGCAATATATATGCTTTGCAGCGACGGATTCAGACACGAGATAACTCAGGGAGAAATATATAATTTCCTGAACCCCGCTGTAATGACCGATGCCGAAAAGATGAAACAGAATATACAGACGCTGATAGATATAAATAAACAGCGCCATGAACGCGATAACATTTCGGTAGTAACTATAAGAACATTCTGAAATCGGAGGAGAAGAAATGCTTGATATCGGATCACTCGTAGACGGCAAATACAAAATACTCAGCAAAGTCGGTCAGGGCGGCATGAGTGTCGTGTATATGGCAATCAACGAGAAAGCAAATAAGACCTGGGCGGTCAAAGAAGTCCGTAAGGATGGCGTGCTTGATTTTGAAGCGGTAAAACAAGGACTGGTAGCCGAAACTGATATACTGAAAAAACTCAATCATCCCAATCTGCCCAGCATTATTGACGTAATAGATACAGAAGATTCGTTCATTATAATAATGGACTATATCGAGGGTAACTCGCTGAATAAAGCACTCGAAGAATACGGCGCACAACCGCAGGAATTTGTCATAAAGTGGGCAAAGCAGCTATGTGACGTTCTGGGATATCTTCATTCACGTCAGCCACCCATAATATATCGTGATATGAAGCCTGCAAATATAATGCTGAAGCCGGACGGCAATGTTACGCTCATCGATTTCGGTACGGCGAGAGAGTTCAAGGCAAAGAATCTGGCAGACACAACCTGTCTTGGCACGGTCGGTTATGCCGCACCTGAACAGTTCGGCGGAATGGGTCAGACCGATGCGAGAACCGACATATATTGTCTTGGTGCGACCTTATATCATCTTGTAACAGGCTGTAATCCCAGCGAGCCGCCTTATGAAATGAAACCGATAAGGCAGATAAACCCCGGACTGTCAGGCGGACTTGAGCGGATAATTCTGAAATGTACTCAGCGCAACCCTGCAGACAGATATCAGTCTGCGGCGGAACTTATGTATGCGCTTGACCATTATGAAGAAATAGACGACCGTTATAAGAAAAAGCAGAAAAGAAAGCTTGGCGGCTTTATATCGGCACTTGCGGCATCAATTGTGTTTGCGGCAGGCGGCATAGTGCTGAATGTTGTTGCAACACAGAAAGCGACCGATACCTATCAGACTCTGCTGAATCAGGCAACGATCAATACTGATTACATTGAAAAAGTAAATATTTATTGTCAGTGCATAGAAGTGCCGAATATGGCAGGTGAAAAAGAGGCATATCTCGGACTTATCAAGACGTTTAAGGAAGATGATTATGTTTTCACAAAAGATGAATCTGATACGCTTATAAAGTATATGACGAACAACGCTGATGCTCTTCAGGCTGATAAAAGCGGTTATGCAACGATATGTTTTGAACTCGGAAAGCTCTACTGGTACTACTATGAAGCACCTGAAGAGAGAGCAACAAGATCAAAGTCATGGTTCCAGAAAGTTATTGAAAACGCTCCCGAAGACTATGAAAATCTGAATATGGCAAAGACCTATGCAAGCATAGGAGAATTCAGAGCCAAGCAGAAGAACGGTAACAACGCCGAAGGTATCAGCAATACAGAATTTATGGATTATTTCAATAATCTTAAGGAGTTGTTGAATACGGTTGCCACAAACGCAAATGAGCAGGAAATCGTAAGACTTGAATTGCTTGAAATGGCAAGAGGAATGCTTCAGCAGTATCCGACAACATTCAAGGGACTGGGAATATCCGAGGATGAACTTATGCAGGTCTACGATCTTATAGCGAAAACTACGGAAAGTATCACACCTATTTCAGATGTAACCGAAAAGAAGAAAGCGGCAATACTTGAAAATATGGCTGATACCAAGCAGTACATAGAAACGGCTTACAATACGAAAGCGGAGGTAAAAGAATAATGTCGGTTGAATTATTACAAACGTTATCTCTCATTTCATTTATTGTGGCAGGCGTTGCACTGCTTGTAGCCATAGCGCTCTTCTTCCTGCTGGATATCAGAAAGGTCGTTGGCAATTTGTCAGGAGCGACAGCTCGCAAAGCTATCAGAAATATACGTCTGCAAAATGAAAATGCCGCCGATAATGATTACAGTGCGGCAACAGACAGAATAACAAGGTCCGGACGAATAGAGCGACAGGCGGCAAGCAAGGCAGGCGCACCGCCGACCGAAAAGTTTGCAACAACAGAGCTTGCAATGTCAGCACAGGAAACAACTGTTCTGGGACCGGCGGCAAACGAAACCACAATACTTATGCCAGCCACAGCCGAAACCACAATTCTGAATGACGGAAGCGGAGCGACACAGCCTCTTCAGTCGATTCTGCCCGCACCTGCAAAGCAGCCCGCTTATGGGGTAACAGATCCTGCGTCAGCGGCGGTGTTTGTCAAGGAAATTGAAATGGGCTTTACAGACAGCACAGAAATAATTGAATAAGTGGTGATGGTATGAAGATAACGTCAGAAAAAAAGAATACTATGCTTATAAATTTTGTTACTGCGTTGTTTATGATGTCGATGTCGCTTATTCTGATGTCGTTCTGCGGCACGGAAAACGAATCAAACAGAGTGCTTACGATAGTTACAGGCATTTTTTTCTGGTGCGGTTTCATAGGAACGATAACAGCATTTATTTTTATGAATATAACGCGCAGGAAAAACGATAGATCTGCGTCTGAAAAAAACGGTATCCTGAATATAGGTTTGTTCCGCTTTTTCAGCAATACCTGTGCCGGAGTGTTTGATGTTATTATGATATTATCGTTGTGCGCATTTATAGTCGTGTTGGCAGCAGCAGACAACATATCTGTGCAATTGATAATAATGGCAATATTTGTTTTCTCGTTCGGTATGCACTGTATTCTGAACGGAATCAATTATAAATATATAATCAGTAAAGACAGGAGAGTAAAAAAATGATTAAAGCAAAGCCTAAAATCTGTGATAGAATTTTAGCGTTGTTTATGGCATTTGCTATGCTTGTTGCGGTTTTATCCGACAATATGTTGCGTACATATGCCACACCCGCAGACGCATTCACAATCACAGTTGCTGACAAAATCGGCAAAGCTGTATCAGGCGCAACGGTAGCTTATGAAGTAACTGTTGACGGCGTAAGCTCCACACAGAGGACCGTTGAAACAGGTGACGACGGAAGGGTAGAAATATCCGAAATAGCGGATATTGATTTTACAGCTCAACCAACACCCGTTGTAAAGCTGTCGGCTACCATAACGAAGGCAGATTATAAGCAGAGCGTCCTTACCGACACAGCCGTAACAAGCACAACAGACAATGTTAATGTTATGCTTGAGGAAAAGGCAGTGGACGCAGATTTCGGATTTGCTAATCCGAATCCTGAAATAATTTACTATCAGCGTGCGACTAAATTTACAAACCCGCTTACCAAAGGCAAAGGCACAGGTAAGATCACTTTTGCAATAGAAGGCGGTAAATCTGATGTGGCAAGCATCGATGCCACAAACGGTGAGCTTACTATAAACAAAACGGGTACTGTCACCGTAACGGCAAAGAAAGCCGCAGATGAAAATTATAAGGCGGCACAGGCGTCATATACATTGACTGTAAAAGATATAATCAAGTTTGACGATGAAACTCCCGAAATGGATTTTGACCCCGAAAAGAAAGAAAACACCTATACTCAGAAAGTTACAATAGGTGCAAGCTCAGGTGTTGTCAAGTATAAGATCGAAGAAAGTACACCTTCGGACGCGGCAAGCATAGAAGAAAGCTCAGGTAAGGTTAAAATAGCCAAGCCCGGCACGATCAAGGTCGGTGCGGATCTGACTATAGGAGAAAAAACCGTTTCTGCATTCTACAAACTTACCGTGAATAAGGCAGATCAGAAAGACTTTGTGTTTGACAAATCCACCCCGACAACGGTAACTTACAGTCCTGATAATAAGAAGTATGAAATCAAAACAACAGGCGGAAAAGGCGACGGTAAAGTTACTTTTAGTACAGATAATGCAGAAGTTGCTACAATTGACAGCGATGGCAAACTTACCACAAAAAAAGCCGGCACGGTTACAGTAAAGGCTGTCAAAGCAGGCGATGAGAACTATAACGATTCCAAAGAAATAAGCTACACGCTTACAATCAAAAAGGCAGATCAGGAAGACTTTGTTTTTGAGGACCAGAATCCCGAAGCAATAACATATGAACCCGGACTGACGTTTGAAAACAAAGCAACCGGCAATCAGGGTACAGGCAAAATTACTTATGAGATAACAAGCGGCAACGATGTTGCAAGTATTGACGGCGCAACAGGCACACTTACCATTCTTAAAGCCGGCACGGTTACAGTAAAGGCAACAAGAGCGGCAGACGATAAGTATAACGAAGTAACAGCTGAGTATACCCTCACAATCAATATGGCAAACCAGACAGGTTTTGCGTTTGAAAAGCCGAATCCCGGAGCAATAACATATAAACCCGGACTGACGTTTGATAACGCCGCAACAGGCGGACAGAGCGCAGGCAATGTTACTTATACGATAACAAGTGACAATGGTGTTGCAAGCATTGACGACAGCAACGGCACGCTTACTATCAACAAAGCCGGCACGGTTACAGTAAAGGCAACAAGAGCGGCAGACGATAAGTATAACGAAGCAACAGCCGAGTATACCCTCACAATCAATAAGGCAGATCAGACAGGTTTTGTGTTTGAGAAAACACAGCACGAAATAACATATGAACCTGATCTGACGGTCACATACGAGGCAATAGGCGGACAGAGTACAGGCAATGTTACTTATACGATAACAAGCGGCAACGATGTTGCAACTATTGACAGCAAAACAGGTACGCTAAAGATTAACAAAGCCGGCACGGTTACAGTAAAGGCTGTAAGAGCAGGCGATGATTGCTATAATGTTTCTGCTGAAATAAGCTACACGCTTAAAATCAACAGGGCAGATCAGACAGGCTTTGAATTTGAACAGTATGATAATGATACATACAAAATTACTTATAATACCGGTATGTCGTTTAAGAATGCGGCGTCTGGCGGACAGAGCAATGGCAATATAACATATTCGCTTTCATCTGACATTGTAAGCATTGATAACGACGGCAATATCACATTCAAAAAAGGACAAGTCGGTACAGTTACAGTAACGGCAAAAAAAGCCGCCGATGATTGCTATAACGAAGTATCGACCAAGTACACACTTAACATATCGTATCTCGGTACTCCCGAAAATTCTTATGTATTATCGGGTGCTAAGCTTGACAACAATAGCAAATGGTATACGGACGATATTACAATAACACCTGCCGACGGTTATAAAATCAGCCGTTCAAACGCACTTTCAGATAATGAATGGTCTGATTATCTGACCGTAAGCACAGAAGGAAACGAAAACGCCGAAACTGTTTATCTGAAAAATGATGACGGCATAACAGCCGCAATTGTTATCAGCAATGAAAAGCTGATGATAGACAGAACTGCTCCTGCTATTTCAATAAAATATGATAACAACAGTGCAGACAGTGATAAGTATTTTGATAAGAACCGTACCGCAACAATAACGATCACAGAGCATAACTTTGACCCTGCAAAGGTTGAAGCGCTTATCACCGTAAACGGTACAGTATCCGATAAGTTCAATGCAGATCTTAAAAAAGCAGAAAGTTGGAAAAGTGAGGGCGATGTACATACCGCCAAAATAACATTCTCCGACAATGCCGACTATACATTCAGCATAAGCTGTACAGATAAAGCGGGTCACGTTACAGAAAACAATTCTGTAACATTTGCCGAAGGTTCGGTTGCAACCGGTGAGTTCACTGTTGATAAGACAGCACCGAAAATAGAAGTTTCTTACGACAATAACTCTGTCAAGAACAAGATGTATTTCAACGCTGACCGCATCGCAACAATCACGATTACGGAGCATAACTTTGACGCATCAAGGATTGTTGCGAAAGTAACAAGCGAGAACGCAACGGATACAGTAAGCGATTATGCCGCTTATCTCAGCGATCCGAATAACTGGACCGCTGACGGCGATAAGCACACGGCAACTATAACATTCTCAGTCGATGCAGACTATACATTCAGCATAAGCTGTACCGACAAGGCGGGAAATGCAAACAAAGCCGTTAATTACGGTGAATCAGAAGTTCCCGAAAAGTTTACCGTTGATAAAACAAACCCCGAAAATCTTGTAATAAGCTACAGTGAAAGCGTACTCGATATCGTTCTGAGAACAATATCGTTCGGATTCTTCAATCCGGATATAACGGTTACTGTTAAGGCTGATGATACGACATCGGGTATTGATTACTTTACCTACAGCACAGACGGCAACAAGACTGTTACCGCCGCTTCGGCAAAAGATGTGAAGTATGATAAAGACGGCAAAGCGTATATCACATTCAGAATAGCTCCGCAGTACAGAGGCAGTATCTCATTTATAGCCTTTGACCGCGCAGGCAACAGTACAGGTATGAGCGATGACAAGACAGTAGTAGCTGACAATACCAAACCTGTTATCAGCGTAGAATACGATAATAACAAGCACGATAGCAAGAACACTACTTTCTACACCGCGAAGAGAACCGCAACGATCAAAATAACCGAAGCAAACTTCTTCACAGAAGCTTTCGATAAGAATTATCTTAAAATCACGGTTGTAAGAACCGATGACAACGGTAAGAAAACCACCACTGTACTGAAGAACGCAGACCTTACAACTCCGTTTGAAGACAGTAACGGCAATGTGCATACCGCAAAGCTTGACTTTGTTGAGGATGGCGACTACACGTTCACGATCAATTATACCGATTTCTCGGGTAATAAGGCGGGAACGTACAGCACATCGTTCACCATTGACAAGACAAGACCGACAATAGATGTTTCTTATGATAATAACTCTGCCAAGAACAGTAAGTATTTCAAGGCAGACCGTACAGCAACGATAACGATAAACGAGCATAATTTTGATGCTTCAAGGGTTGTCGCAAAAGTAACGAACAAGAATGCAACAGGTACAGTTGGCGATTATGCCGCTTATCTGAAAAATGCGAAGAACTGGAAGACAAACGGCAATACGCATACCGCAACCATCAGATTCACGACCGAGGCGGATTACACATTCAATATATCTTACAGTGACAAGGCGGGCAATAAAAACAAGGCTGTAAATTACGGCAAGTCAGTAGCCCCCGGTGAGTTTACGATTGATAAAACAGCACCGACAAAAGCAGATATCAGAATTAACAATGAGTCTGTAAAAGCAACAAAGGGTGTTGCTTTTGAAAAGTTCTATCGTAACAGCGTGACTGTAAAGTACAGTGTAAACTGTGACATAAGCGGTCTTGACAACATCACATATCAGAAGGTTGACGATGTGGCAGGTTATTCTGCCGACGGCAGCTGGACAGCTTATGCAAACACCGGTGTAAAAGTATCGCCGAGTGAAAAGTTTGTAATCTATTTCAGAGCTGAAGACAAGGCGGGCAATGTCACAATAATAAATTCTACAGGTATTGTTGTTGACAGCAAAGCGCCGACAGGCGAAACCTACGCACCGGAGATCGATATCAAGCCCGAAGCGGCTAACAAGAACGGACTTCACAATAAGGACGTGTCTGTTGACCTTAATGTAATTGATCCTGCATACAGCGGAAATAACGCTGACAGCAACGGTTATTATTCAGGCATTAACAGAATAACCTATCGTATTTCAACTACCGATACACAGGCTGAGGAAACAGGCGTGCTCTTTGATGTAAACGAAGGCATAACAAGCGGCTCAGTTTATGACAATGACAGCCTTGTAAGCAGTTGGACAGGCAGTATTAATATTGATGCTGCAACTTTCAACAGCAATAACGTAGTAGTTGAAATTACAGCAACGGATAATGCCGGCAATACAAGAGTAACAACCAATGAAATGATAAACGTTCCGATAGCAATTGATGTTACAAAGCCCGAAATTAACATTTCGTACAATAATAACTCTGTTGACAGCGAGTCGCTGTTCAAGGCTGACAGAGTGGCAACCATAGCTATTACCGAACGTAATTTCAAATCTGACAATGTCAAGATAAAGATAACAAATACCGACGGAGTGATACCTGCTGTATCAGGTTGGAAAAAGACAGGCGGCACAGGTAATCTCGATGACACAATATGGACTGCCACAATTCCGTATACAGCAGACGGTGATTACGAGTTCAGTATCGAGTATACCGACCTTGCAGACAACAGAAGCGATGGTGCAGTATATGCGGCAGGTACACAAGTACCTGAAAAGTTCACTATCGATAAGACATTGCCCGTAATTGATGTTTCTTATGATAACAATTCAGCCTCAAACGGCAATTATTACAACGCAGGACGTACAGCAACTATAGTTATTACAGAGCACAACTTTGATGCAAGCCGTGTTACGGTAACACTTACCGCGACAGATGACGGCACCGTCGCAGCACTTCCCACAGTAAGCGGCTGGACTGATAACGGAGACAGACACACTGCTACCGTATCCTACAGCAACGACAGTCTTTATACTTTTGATATAGCTGTTAAGGATAAGGCAGGCAACGATGCAGCTGACTTTGCAAAACAGACATTCTATGTTGACAAGACAGCTCCGAGTCTGACGATCAGCGGTGTTGCAGATCTTTCAGCAAACAGCGGTGAAATTATCCCGGTTATCTCATATGCGGATACTAACTATGATGACGCAAATGTAAGTATAACGCTCACCGGTGCAGAAAGAAAAGCTGTTGCACTTGACGGTGCATATTCCGATCAGCACAACGGAAAGATATTTACCTTCAACAACTTCCCTGAGAAAAAAGAGGTTGATGATATCTACACGCTGACTGCCACGCTTACGGATAAGGCAGGTAATACTACAACCAAGTCGATCAGGTTCTCTGCCAACCGTTTCGGCTCAACATATGCTCTACCGAAGGCTACAGAAGAGCTTAACGGCTCATATACGCAGAGCGGTAAGGATGTTGTAATGACAGAAACCAACGCAAACCAGCTTAAAAACATCAAGGTAATCCTCTTCAAGAACGGCGAAACCATAACGCTCAAGGAAGACGATGATTACAGGATTGATGTAAAGGGCGGCAACGGTCAGTGGTATGAATACACTTACACTGTGTATTCGGCAAATTTCGCCGATGACGGTGTATACAGACTGTCATTCAGCTCGGAAGACGATGCAGGAAATAAGGCTGAAAATACTCTTGATACAAAGAACAAGGAAATTTCGTTCAGTGTAGATAAGACAAAGCCCGATATTGTTGTGACAAATATCGAAAACGGTTCGACATATCCTGTTGATAAGTTGACAGTAACAATGTCTGCAAGCGATAATATCCTTCTTAAAACGATGTCGGTATACCTTGACGATTATGACAAGGAATACAAGACATGGACAGCTGAGGATATCGCAAAAACAATAGATGCTGACGGAAACTTCACCATTGATATTGATGGAAACTCAACAGGCGCACATAAGGTAAAGGTTGTCTGCACCGATGCTGCAGGAAATGAGCAGACGGTTGAAATTACAGATTTCTATGTAACGACCAACCTGTTTGTACGTTTCTACAACAACAAGGTTCTTTTCTTCGGCACAATTGGCGGCGTCATTGTGATAGTTGCCGCAATAGTAGTGCTGTTAGTTCTTAAAAAAAGAAAGCAAAACACCGGTGAAGACGAATAAATGATTTTTCTGCCGGGTGAAAATACAGCCGGCAGAAAATTAATATCGTTTTTAATGACAAACATCTTTCGATCCGCTATATTACGGATTGATTTTGCTCGAGAAAAATATTGTAATTATATCAGGATTTTGTCGCACTTTATTCAGTGTGACAACAAAAAAATTCCATAGTCTATGGAAAGTTGAAAAAGGAGATCATTAATATGAAAATATGTCCTAATTGTAACGCACAGCTGGATGACAGCGCATTATTCTGCACAACTTGCGGAACACAGTTTGGCAACGCACAGCCCCAGGGCGCAGTGCCCCCTCAGGGAATATATGCGGCTGCTCCCGCATATGATCCTTACGATCACACGGCAGAATTTGATCCCAAGGATATTTCCGATAACAAGGTATTTGCAATGCTTTGCTACCTTATGGGTATATTCGGCATAATAATTGCTCTTCTTGCAAGCAACTCATCAAAGTATGCAATGTTCCATGTAAGACAGGCGCTTAAGTTTGAAGTTGCAAATATACTTATGCTTATCTGCACACTTGTTCTGTTCTGGACAATTATAGTACCTGTTGCTTATGGTATTATGTCAACTGTTCTGTGGGTAATCAAAATTATTGCCTTCTTCCAGATCTGCTCAGGTAAGGCTAAAGAACCCGCTATTATCCGTAGCCTCAAGTTCTTACGCTAAGCTTCATAAGAATATCTGCCCGTATCTCCTTTCAAAAGGCGATACGGGCTTTTTTTATTGACTCTATAATAAATGTTGGTTAAACCGGGCTTCAAAAGGAAAAAGAAAACTGATATATGGTCAGTTGCAGCGCCGCAACAGGAACAAAATATGATTAGCAGATATCATAGCAAAATTAGTCGATATCTGCACATACAAAAGTGTAGCTGAAAAAGCAGATATACCAACAACCTCAATGCAAATTTTTTGATAATGCAAATAGTGAAATACTCATCAGACCTTTTAACAGTAACTTAAATGGCGCCGGCAAACAAAGCCGTGAATATTATGCTCTCATATTCGACGGATATTATGGACCCACACAGTCTGAAAGTATAATTTTTTACTGCTTTGCGAAGCAGCGCCGAACAGGCTGAAGCAATGCTGTCAAAGTGGATACATATTGCCGAGATAAGTTCGTTTGAAGATATTCGGTATTGCGCTCGAACGCTGAAATCACGGTTTGACGGCATTATCAGTTCATTTGCTTACAGTTACAGAAATTTCAGAAGATTCCGTAACCGTATTCTCCACATTTTTTCTCATCAAAAATTATCAACGGATTCTTGATCCGAACCCGCTGACGCAATTTTCTGTTTTTCGTACCCCAACTATTGACAAAGATCCGCTTTCCGCCACCGGCGGCGCTTCTCAGGCTTTGCCACCGACTTTGCAGCTCAGTGTTAAGCATTTCGGGCAACAAAAAAGCACTGCCTGAGCAGTGCTTAAATGGCTCCCCCCTGCCCCGCTTGAACCAACAGCATCGTGAGCCGTGTCACGCTTCCTCTTGCGGTTCCCGTCTTTTTCTGCTCGTATTCTCGCAAAAAGCCGA
>ERZ1035041.277-NODE-277-length-27093-cov-6.314520_pt1 | contig 27093 bp, 21 predicted proteins | sample MGYA00520684_ERZ1035041 | MGnify/ENA primary metagenome ERZ1035041 (study PRJEB33766, sample SAMN09781699) | gut metagenome | biome: gut microbiome | host: Homo sapiens | place: Madagascar | study: EMG produced TPA metagenomics assembly of the PRJNA485056 data set... | reverse complement strand
GGCCCTTTGGAGGGCCAAGGATAAACCACCAGTTGAACTGGTGGTTGCTAACTAGAATCTCCATGACTGCTTTTTCAATGGGAAAACTTAATAAAAGCCAGAGAACTACCACGACCGATGTTGACCAGATGTATAATCTGCTGATTTCGCCATTTTGCTATCGGTACAAGGGTTGTCATCCAAAAAGCGTCTGCATTTCATATTGTCACATAAGTCGGCAGGCTATAGCTTCCATAATACATAGAGGCACACACATTCTTCATTACGGTGTATCCCGGAATATTTCCGATCAATGCTCCGAACAGGGTAATGATCACAGGAAGTGTCATATAATGCCTGATAAGTTCACCCTTTGTATAGCCGGATGCGCGCAGTGTTCCGATCACACCTGCTTCCTTTCGAATCGTATTGCTGATTGTAATTCTAAAGACAAAAGCCATAATTACTATGACAATATAAAGAAGCACGATCATCATAGCTTTGTCACTTCCCATATCTTCCCCGGTAAAGTTGATTGCCTGATTCTGATAGCGTGGGACAAAGGCTTCCTATGTTTTTGAAGATGTGATATACTTTATTTCGCTAATCTGAACTTAACTGAATGACATTGATTATGGAATATTTCTTCTTTTATTAGTGATGAAATATCGAATTTTAATACAGATTTATATTATCAAAATCCAGACTATCTGGAATGGTCATATCGTGAAGGAAAATTATTGGATTAAAAATAATTTTACTGACTGTAATTGCAATATCGGCAGGAATTGCGGTACCGGCAAAGGCAGAAGAAATTGTCCCGGATGAAACGAGGTGTTGTTACCATGGAGTATATAGCGCATAAAGATAATGAAAGAGTACAGACAGTAAAAGAACACTTATATGGTACAGCTGAATTAGCAGGATTTTTTGCGGAAAGATTTGGGAAGAAGGAATGGGGTTATTGTTGTGGAATGTTACATGACCTTGGGAAATATTCCAAAGAGTTTCAAAGAAAAATTCGAAATGATACAGGTGAAAGAGTAGATCATTCAACTGCAGGTGCGAAAGTCTGCAATGAAAAAGGCGGTTACTATTCTATTTTAAGTTACTGTATTGCCGGACATCATGCCGGACTTCCAGACTATGGAAACACTGCAATAGGCAATAGCTTATGTGGAAGATATAATAAAAAAATCTGTGATTTTAAAAATTATGAAAAGGAAATAGAAATTCCACAGCTTCATACGGATCCAATTGTGTTTGATCCAACAAAGAATCTTGATTTTTCATTAAGTGTTTTTGTAAGGATGTTATATTCATGTTTGGTAGATGCTGATTTTTTGGATACGGAAGCTTTTATGAAAAATGAAAATACTGGCCGTGTTGCGGGAGAAACAATGCAGATTTTGGAGGAAAAATTAGAACAATATATTGAGCCTTGGTTAAGCAATACTGAATTGGAAAGTATCAATGGAAGAAGAACAGAAATTTTAGCTCATTGCATGGAAATGGGGAAGCGAGAAAAGGGAATTTATCGCCTGACAGTTCCAACCGGGGGAGGGAAGACGATTGCTTCTCTGGCCTTTGCATTAAGACATGCAGTGAAGCATCAGATGGACCGGATTATTTATGTGATTCCTTATACGAGCATAATTGAACAGAATGCCCAGGTGTTTCGGGAAATTCTTGGTGCAGAAAATGTATTGGAAAATCATTGTAATGTAGAATATAAAGATTCAGAAGAATTTTATCCGATGCAGCTTGCAAGCGAAAATTGGGATAAACCTGTAGTTGTGACAACAAATGTACAGTTCTTTGAATCTTTATTTGGAAACAAATCATCGAAATGCAGAAAAATCCACAACATTGCAAACAGTGTTGTAATTTTTGATGAAGCACAAATGTTGCCGATGGATTATTTAAAACCTTGTATTTCTGTTTTACAGGAATTAGTTGATAATTATGCTTCAAGTATTGTTTTGTGTACTGCAACACAGCCTGCGCTTGAAATGTTTTTCTCATCCAAAGATAAAATGATAGAATTATGTCCGCGTGTGGAAGAACAATTTCGTTTCTTTGAGCGAGTTACTTATGAAAAAATAGGAAAAATTTCTCAAGACGAACTGATCATGCGAATGCAGGGAGATCAAAGTATACTTTGCATTGTGAATACAAAAAAAGCCGCACAGGAGCTGTACAAAAAGCTGCGGGAAGAAAGAAAAAATATATATCATTTATCCACAAACATGTATCCAAAACATAGAAAAAGAGTATTGAAATTAATTCGGGAGCGACTGGATAATAATGAAAAATGTATTGTTGTTTCAACCAGTCTGGTAGAAGCTGGTGTAGACTTGGATTTTGACATTGTTTACAGGCAGATTGCAGGATTGGATTCTCTGATTCAGGCAGCCGGAAGGTGCAACAGGAATGGAAAGAAGGACTTAGCGAAAAGTAAAGTTTATATTTTTGATTTCATTGACGAAAAGAAAGTGACAAATCAAAAATTGCAGATTGAAACAGCAGCATCTGTTTTACAAGACTATGAAAAAGTAGATGACTTGACAGGGATTTCTGATTATTTTAAACGTCTTTATCATTATCGCGGAACCAGCCTGGATAAGAAAAACATCATGGGCGAATTTAAACAGCTGCGGTTTAATTTTTCAAAAGTAGCAAAAGAATTTAAGCTTATTGAAGAAAACACAAAGATGATTTATATCAACAAAGAATTAAAAGCAGAAGAATTATTGAACGAATTGAAAACAAAGGGAGCATCGAAAGAAAGACTTCGAGAAGCCGGTCAATATTGTGTTCAGATTTATGGAGATGAAAGGAACGAAAACAGTTTGTTTGATAAGCTGTACAGTAACGGAATGCTTCGGCCAATCTCAGAAGATATGCAGGATTTTTATGAACTGATGTCGCAAAAACAGTATTCTGATGAGTGGGGATTAGATTTTTCGGTGGATGATGTGTTGATGATGTAATATTAAATGGGGTGTATGAAAATATTTTCATACACCCTGTTTGCTTTAAAAAAAATACTAATATTTCAATCCACTGGTTCCCCAGACAAGCTTAAGTATACATGAATTAATTTGTTTTTACAATTGTATTTTTTATATCTTCATTAGAATTTTATGTAACAAACATGAAAAGTATTGATTAATATATAGAAGTGTAGTATAGTGAGATTAAGAAATAGCAGTGAATCGTAGAAGCGATTAATAAGGAGACATTGTATGGTTTTATATCATGGGAGCAAGGACGTTGTAGAATTTCCGGAAATCAGAAAAGCACTGTATCATAAAGATTTTTATTTTGGCTTTTATTGTACAAAACTTCCGGAACAGGCAAAACGGTGGGCAACACGTTATGGAACATCAGGAGTATTGAATTGCTATGAATATACACCTGATAATAAGTTGAAGTATCTGGTTTTTGATGAAATGACAGAGGAGTGGCTTGATTTTATCGTGCATTGCAGAAGTGGAAAATCACATACTTTCGACATTGTGGAAGGACCTATGGCAGATGACACTATTTATAATTATATCCAGAATTATATAGATGGAAAAATTTCAAGAGCAGCTTTCTGGGAACTGGCAAAATTCAGTCATCCGACACACCAGATCAGTTTTCATACGATCTCTGCATTAGATACGCTAAAGTATGTGGGAAGTGAGGAAGTATATGGGAACAAAAAATAATAATAGACTGTTTTATACATGTAGTCTGATTGAATATATTGGTCGTCAACAAAAAAGAGATAGAAAAGAGGTGACAGATTTTCTTGGAAAAGAAAGAATTGCCAGGATTTATGAATATGCAGATGTTTTTCACTGTGAACCTATAGAAAAAGTTGCATATGAGTTTTCGGAAGAATGCAAAATAGAAGAGGGAAATTTTGACAATGTATCTGAATGCCATTATAAAATCCCGGATTATTGGGATATTGGTGAAGTATATGAACGGTTAATCGAAGACAGCTATTCAGATGATGAGATTTTAGAAGGACTGTGGGAGGTATATCACTCCTGGATCAATCAATGTATATCGAATTTCAATACGGATTTTTATTATCAGCCAAGGGATTATATAGCAGTTTGTTATAAGAAAGGAGAGGTATTATAAGATGGGGATTGGCGTAAAAGTAAAGGTATGGGGGGATTATGCCTTGTTTTCACGTCCCGAGCTTAAAGTGGAACGATGCTCTTATGATGTCATGACGCCGTCCGCAGCAAGAGGAATTCTGGAAGCAATTTACTGGCACCCCGGAATGCGTTGGATTATCGATAAGATTTATGTGAAAAATCCGATTCGTTTTACAAGTGTTCGAAGAAATGAAGTAAAGAGCAAAGTTTCCAGGAGCAATGCTTTACAGGCATATAACGGAGATGAGAGACCATTTTATATAAGCACAAAGGAAGACATTGTTCAGAGAGCATCTTTGATTTTATGTGATGTATGTTATGTGATAGAAGCCCATTTTGAATTGACCAATAAGGCAAATGAATCTGATAACGCAGGAAAATTTAAGGATATCATAATGCGAAGACTAAAACGGGGTGAATGCTATCACATGCCATATTTTGGATGCAGAGAGTTCCCGGCACAGTTTTGCTTATGTGAGGAAAATGACATAACGACTATATATAGTGAAGTACCAGAGAAGGATTTGGGATTCATGTTATATGATATGGACTATAGTAATCTGGAGAATATTCAACCCATGTTTTTTAGAGCAGTTATGAAGAAAGGGGTATTAGATCTTACAGATTGTGAGGTGTTTCGATGATTCTACAGGCTTTGGAAGAGTATTATGAAAATCTTCTCCAGCAAGGAAAAGTGGCAAAAGCAGGATGGTGTCAGGCTAAAGTGTCACACGTAATTGAATTGAATGAGGACGGAACAATAAAAGGAATAGTCTCTTTGAAACAAGAAGAGGAAAGAGGGAAAAAGAAAGTCTTAATTGCTCCAATGCTTTTCGTTCCTGAGATGGTTATAAGATCTTCTGGAATCTCTGCAAATTTCTTGTGTGATAATGCGAAATATCTGCTTGGAATAGATGAAGATGGAACAAAATCAAGAATAATGGATTGCTTTTTGGCAGCAAAGGATAAGCATCTATCAATTTTAGGTAAAGGAAAAGGTGCAATGGCAAAAGCTATCTGTGCTTATTTTAGAAACTGGAATCCGAAAACTGCAAAAGAGAATCCGATTTTAAGAGAATATTGGGAAGAGTTGAATGAGGGTGGGAACATTATTTTTGGCATGAGAGCTTTGGAGGCGCAAGAAGACGATGAAATAAAAGCTTTATGGGAAGAAGCGAGAAATGCAGAAAGCAACGAACAGCAAGGAATCTGTCTGGTAACCGGACAGAGAACTGATATTTCACGTATTCATAAAGGGATAAAAGGGGTTCCGGGAGCACAGTCAAGTGGAGCTGCACTGGTTTCATTTAATGCACCGGCTTTCGAATCTTATGGAAAAGAACAAAGTTATAATGCACCGGTTGGTAAATATGCAGAGTTTGCATATACAACAGCACTCAACTATTTACTCAATCAAAGAGAATACTGTTTTCCGTTAGGCGATTCAATGATTGTATTCTGGGCAGAATCCGGAAAAGAAGAATATCAGAAAACTTTTATGTCATGGATGAATCCGCAAGTGGATAATCAAGAGGAAATGAAAAAACTGTTCGGAAATCTGCAAAGAGGTTTAAGAGTAGATTTAGAAGATATCAAGTTAAATCTGGAGCAAAAATTCTATATTCTTTGTCTGGCACCAAATGCAGCAAGGCTTTCTGTGCGCTTTTTTTATCAAAATTCATTTGGTAATATTATGGAGAATTTGTCCAAGCATTATCAGAGAATGGAGATTGTAAAACCTGCCTGGGTGGAATTGGACTATTTAGGTATTCAAAAAATGTTATTTGAAACGGTCAATCAAAAGTCAAAAGATAAAACTCCGATTCCCAGTATGGCGGCAATGGTGTTAAATGCAGTTCTTCAGAATAATAGATATCCGGCAACCTTGTATACTGATACATTGATTCGAATCCGTTCAGAACAGGGGAACATTACATGTGGAAGAGCGGCGATTATAAAAGCAGTTTTAATGAAGAATTACAATTGGAAGGAAGGCGAAAAATTCATGGGATTGAACGAGGATTGCAAAGAGACAGCTTATGTTCTTGGAAGATTGTTCGCGGTATTGGAATTTATTCAAAGAGAGGCGAATCCAGGAATTAATGCTACCATCAGAGATCGGTACTTTAATTCTGCCTGTGCAACACCGGCATCTGTATTCCCTATATTAATCAAATTAAAAAACAGTCATATGAAAAAAATAGAAAGGGAATCAGCAGGAACGAAGGTGTATTATGAAAAGCTGTTAACTGAACTTATAGGTAAAATAGAATTGTCTGAGAAAATGCAGGGATTTCCAAGTCGTCTTTCACTGGAAGAACAGGGGAAATTTATGCTGGGGTATTATCATCAGGTGCAGAAAAGGTACGAGAAGAAGGAGGAGAAGTAAATGAGCGAAGTAATAAAAAACAGGTATGAGTTTGTAGTATTATTTGATGTGGAAAACGGAAATCCAAATGGAGATCCTGATGCAGGGAATATGCCAAGAATTGATCCGGAAAGTGGTTTGGGTCTTGTTACGGATGTTTGTATTAAGCGAAAAATCCGTAATTATATTGAAACAGTCAAAGAAGAGGAGAAAGGGTATAAAATTTATATCAAAGAAGATGCGCCGCTTAACAGAAGTGATCGGGAAGCCTGTAAAGAACTTGGGGTGGAAGAGAGCGACGATAAAAAGGTAACAGAAGCACTCAAAAAACTTAAGAAAAATGATCCAAATGTAGATCTTAAGTTAAGAGATTACATGTGCGAGAATTTTTATGATATTCGTACATTTGGTGCTGTTATGACAACATTTGTCAAAGCTGCTTTGAATTGTGGACAAGTAAGAGGACCTGTGCAGATTGGTTTTGCCAGAAGTATTGATCCGATCATCAGTCAGGAAGTGACTATTACGAGAGTGGCGATTACAACAGAGAAAGATGCTGAAAATAAGAGCACAGAGATGGGAAGAAAATGTATAGTTCCATATGGACTATATCGAGTAGAAGGATATATTTCTGCAAATCTGGCGAGAAAGGTAACAGGATTTTCAGAGGATGATCTGGAGCTTTTATGGGATGCTATTATTAATATGTTTGAAAATGATCATTCAGCTGCAAGAGGAAAAATGGCAGTACGAGAACTGATTGTATTTAAGCACAGTAAGGAATTAGGAGACTGTCCGGCATATAAGCTGTTTGATGCAGTGGAAGTATCAAAAAAGGAGGATGTGGAGTATCCGAGAAAATACCAGGATTATAAAGTGTGTGTTCATGAAGAAGCGATTCCGGATTCAGTTGAAGTGAAAAGGATGATTTGATGGAATATAAAGAAGATGACTATTTGATGTTGTCGGGAATACAACATTTTAAATTTTGCCGGAGGCAGTGGGCATTAATTCATATTGAACAGCAATGGGCTGAAAATGTTCATACAGTTATTGGTGAGTTGATGCATAAAAAAGTGCATGATCCTATGAGTAAAGAAAAACGAAAAGATACCATTATTGTAAGAGCTCTTCCAATAGCATCCAGAAAAATGGGCATTTCAGGAGAGTGTGATGTTGTAGAATTTCATAAGTGTGAGGATGGTATTTCGTTATTTGGACATCGAGGATTATATTCAGTATTTCCAGTAGAGTATAAAAAAGGAAAACCCAAAATTACAGAAGAGGACAAACTACAACTTACAGCGCAGGCAATGTGTTTGGAAGAAATGTTTTCGACTGAAATATCAGAAGGGGCAATTTTCTACGGGGAGACAAGAAGACGAGAAAACGTATTGTTTTCACAAGAACTAAGAGATGAAGTAAAAGAGTTATTTGATGAAATGCATCAGTATTATAGCAGAGGCTATACGCCAAAGGTGAAAACAGGCAAATCATGCAATAGCTGTTCATTAAAAGAAATATGTCTCCCTAAGTTAGAAAAGACGACTTCAGTGACCGCTTATATAACGCAGTCATTAAGGGAGGATGCAAGGTGAAAAAATTATTAAATACTTTATATGTGACATCTGAAAATAGTTATTTGGGATTGGAAGGAGAAACGATTGTAGTATATGACAATCAAACAGAGATTGGGCGATTGCCATTACATAATTTGGAAGGTATCGTATCATTTGGATATCGGGGAACAAGTCCGGCACTGATGGGTGCTTGCGCAGAACGGAATATTTCTATATGTTATCTAAGCCCACAAGGAAAGTTTCTGGCAAGGGTATCTGGAAAAACAAGAGGAAACGTTCTTTTGCGTGAACAACAATATAAGAGTTGTAAGGATGAAGATATAAGCTTGAAAATTGCGAAAAACTGTATTCTGGGTAAAGTATACAATGCAAGATGGATTTTAGAAAGATCCTTACGTGACCATGAAATGCAAATTGATTCAGAACGCGTAAAAAAAGCGTCTTTGCAGCTAAAGGATGCGTTGGAATTAATACAGAATGCAGAGTCAAAAGAGCAGTTACGAGGATATGAAGGTGAGGCAGCCAGCATTTATTTTGGTGTTTTTAATGAATTGATATTGCAACAGAAAAAAGATTTTATTTTTAGTGGCCGTAATAAAAGACCGCCATTAGATAATGTAAATGCGATGCTTTCGTTTGTTTATACCTTATTAACAAATCAAATTGCTTCAGCACTGGAAACTGTTGGCCTGGATCCATATGTTGGATATCTTCATACAGACCGACCGGGCAGAGTGTCACTGGCTCTTGATTTGATAGAAGAATTTCGAGCCGTTTATGCAGATCGCTTTGTATTATCCTTGATTAATAAGAAGATTGTAAATGGCAAAAATTTTTCACGAAAAGAAAATGGAGCAGTTTTGATGGATGATGATTTGCGCAAAAAGGTATTAGTAGAATGGCAAAATAAAAAGAAAGAGGTTATTACACATCCATTTTTAAAAGAAAAAGTTGAATGGGGAATGCTGCCATATGTACAAGCTATGCTGCTTGCCAGATATTTGCGCGGTGATTTAGACGGATATCCGGTATTCCTTTGGAAATGAGGTGAATTGCTATGCTCGTACTTATCACATATGATGTTAATACAGAAACTGTATCAGGAAAAAAACGGTTAAGAAAAGTGGCGAAACAATGTGAAAACTATGGCAGACGTGTTCAGAATTCGGTGTTTGAATGCATTTTAGACCAGGCGCAAAGTGTAGTGTTAAAACAAAGTTTAATTGATATTATTGATGAGAATGTAGATAGTTTACGCTTTTATTATTTAGGCAATAAATACCAGACAAAAGTAGAACATGTTGGAGTTGAACATGGAATTGCGGTAGATCAGCCACTGATTCTATAAATTACTGGTGCGAATGTGAAGTGCACATAAATTTATAAGGTGATTCGCACCAGAAAAACAACTTAAAACTTTAGCTTTAAGTTTATTAATATATTATGCATTAATGCTTAAAGAATTAATTTGAGTAGTATTTGTCAATGTTTCACAATATAAATTTGAGGATTTGTGAAATATTGCAGTCGCTCCCTTCGCGGGAGCGTGGATTGAAATGGTTGCTTTCTGGGCGGCGGCTGCCCGAGCAGCGGTCGCTCCCTTCGCGGGAGCGTGGATTGAAATTTTCCTACCATTTATACTACCTCCACGGCATTGGTCGCTCCCTTCGCGGGAGCGTGGATTGAAATGTCACAATATACTCTCCGCACTCCTGCCTCCACATGTCGCTCCCTTCGCGGGAGCGTGGATTGAAATTTGATCAGTCTTAGCCCTGGCCGGAGCTCTGGTGGTCGCTCCCTTCGCGGGAGCGTGGATTGAAATTTATGATGCTGCCACGGATGATCTCTGGTTTTTGGTCGCTCCCTTCGCGGGAGCGTGGATTGAAATACTGGGAACATTTCTGCCGGATGTGGCAAGCAGCGTCGCTCCCTTCGCGGGAGCGTGGATTGAAATTCTTTGCTGGTCACTTGCTTCTGCCGGATACATTGTCGCTCCCTTCGCGGGAGCGTGGATTGAAATAGCCGGAGCGTTGCATTTTAAGAAAGCTTTATATTGTCGCTCCCTTCGCGGGAGCGTGGATTGAAATATACGTATGTACCTCCGCTTTCGTTTTTGGGGGAGGTCGCTCCCTTTGCGGGAGCGTGGATTGAAATGTCTGTGCCATCGCTTCAAGCGCACCGTCGCAGTTGTCGCTCCTTTTGCGGGAGCGAGGATTGAAATGCCGTATGCTTTCTGAACGTCTTTACACCGGTTTAGTCGCTTCCTTCGCGGGAGCGAGGATTGAAATACCGTAAAGTACATTAATAACGTTATGCCAGTGGTCGCTCCCTTTGCGGGAGCGTGGATTGAAATATGGGTTTCACAGGCAGAGTTTGCCAGATCCGGAATTGTATTTGATTTTGAAGATTCTTCCGCCCAGGCAGAGGCAGCAAAAAAACTGGAAAAATATGTACAGGATAACAGTCTCAAAGGAATATCCCAGACAACCAATATATTGGAGACCAGATATACACCGAACACTTCACTGTACTAGTTTCAGAAGAACCAGCCGGTGACCTCATTTGGTATATGCAAACGAACAGTGAAGAACTTTTGGGTTTGAACTTCAAATTTTTAAGTGACAAACATAACTGCCTGTGATATTATAAAAACGATATAGACGAAAATGATCAGGAAACAGTAATGCCAATACTGCGTGGGCTTTGGAAGCAGGAGAACAGTTCGAAAATATATCGACTGTTCTCTTTTTGCTTTTTAAACATTAACACGGTAAAGCTTTGCCTTCGCATAGTGAGACGGCGAAACACCGAAACGCAGACTACTGAACAGTGATAAAATGGAAAGGAACTGGATATGAGAAAAAATCGAAAGAGCAGCTCCCATACCCATGGAAATAGAATTTATATTATGGCATTTCTTCTGGCTGGCAGTTTTATACTGGGAGGATGCAGAATAATGAAAGAAAAAGCAGCAGAAAGTAAACAGCCGGAAATTGTTATCGGAATAGATTACTTCGAACCTTACAGCTATCAGACAAGCGACGGTGAATACAAAGGTGTTGATGTGGAGCTTGCCAGGGAAGCCTTTCAGAGGCTGGGATATCAGCCCAGATTTGAGAATATAGTCTGGGAGGACAAGGATGAGCTGCTGGCTGATGGGACAATAGACTGTCTGTGGAGCAGCTATTCCATGAACGGAAGAGAAGACAAATATCAGTGGGCAGGACCCTATCTGTACAGCCGTCAGATGGTGGTTGTAAGAGCCGAGAGTGAAATCCAGACGCTTCAGGAGCTGAAAGGGAAGAGGATTGCAGTGCAGGCTACTACAAAAGCAGAGGATCTTTTTCTTCATAAGATTGAATCCGATCTTCCGCAGATGGAGCAGGTAAACTGCTTTTCTACCACAAATGAGCTTTATGCCGCACTTAGGAAAGATTATGCAGATGCAATTGCGGGACATGAGGCGATGCTTGGCAGCCTGGTGCAGGATGGTGAGGGGGCTTACCGTATGCTAAAGGAGAGTCCTTATAAATCAGAGCTTGGCGTTGCTTTTAAAAAAGGAACCCACAAGGAAGCAGCAGCTGATCTTACAGAAACCCTCAAAGAGATGCAGGATGAGGGCATTACAGAAGAAATAGTTTCAAAATACGGATTGGATGCGGATGAGATTCTGCCTGAAGGGGAAAGTAAATGAGCAGAAAGATAAGAAAGCAGATGCAGAAAAAGAGGTTTGATAAAAATGCATGTCTACTGGTGCTTATTCTGATTTTTTTCGGAATCCTGACCTTTCTTCTGCTGACAGCAAGTGATAATAATAAACTGAATAATACACTAAATGAGACATTTGATTTTGTAAAAACCCGGATTGAAAGGTATGAGATTTATAATACTAATGACCAGGTAAAGAGTCTGGTACGTCTTATGGACAAAACAACAGAATTAAGCCGGGTCATAGCACAGGAAGGCAATCTCAGCGAGGAGATGCTGGATGAATATGCAAGGGAACAGCGTCTGACAGGAATCCTTGTACTGGATCAGGACCAGAAGGTGGCAGAACAGACAGCGAAGGATGGAGATGCCATGCCGCTGTGGCAGAAGCTGATCGAATGTGATTATGTACATGATATTGCTGATCATCCGGAAAAGACCTATACAACCCGTCTGAGAAATGAAGGAAAGCTTTACGATTTTGCGGCAGTGGCAAGGCAGGACGCAGCAGGAATCCTGATCGCATATGCGCAGAAAGAGGAAGTAAATGAGCTTAACGGTGATCTGACCATGGCATCGTTGTTTTCCGATTTTCCCTTTGAGATGAATGGAAGTGTTGTAATCTGTGATGATAACAAGGTTGTCAGCACAAATAAACAGGAGCTTACTTCTCGCTCTATAGAAGCTGCGAAGAGTCTGCATAAAAACCAATTTAAAGCAGATGTGAATAGAATTGTCCGCCTTCATTCAAAAAACGGGATCTGGTATGGGCGTCAGGAGAAGATAAAGGACTACGATGCATATATCTTTTTCCCGAAGTATCAGGTGTACATCACACGGAATACGGTATGTATGATTTATGTGCTGCTTGCACTGCTTCTTTTTTCACTTTACCGGGTGAGCAGGAGCAGAACAGAAAAGAGAAGTATCCTTCAGGATCAGAAAAGACTTCGCGTGATCGATGCACTTGGTCATGCATATTCCTCGATTTCTCTTGTGAATATAAAGACAGAGGAAATCGAGATCGTAAAAGCTTCAAAGAGCATGAAGCCGGACCAGAAAGGGGATATGCTTTCCAAAGCACACCAGGAAGAGCTTATAAGGCAGGTTATTGCAGAGCCATTTCAGAAGGCATATCGGGAATTTATCAGTATGAGTACTGTGGCAAAGCGTCTGGAGAAACGTGAGATGCTGAGCTTTACAGCTCAGACAGTGGATGAAAGATGGCTGACCATGATCATTGTGCCGCAGGGATATGATAAAAACGGGAAACTATGTACCGTTCTGGTTGCAAACCGTGATGCCACAGAGGAAAAAGAGCGTGAGATAGAGCAGGATAAGAACCTGAGAAATGCACTTGCAGCTGCGGAGCATGCGAACAGGGCGAAAACAGCGTTTCTGAGTAATATGTCCCATGATATCCGTACACCCATGAATGCGATCATCGGATTCACAGCACTTGCGACAGCACATATTGATAATACAGAGCTTGTTCTGGATTATCTGAAAAAAATCCGTACATCCGGCCAGCATCTGCTCAGTCTGATCAATGATGTGCTGGATATGAGCAGAATTGAGAGCGGTTCCGTTGAAATTGAATATGCAGCGGTACACCTGCCGGATATTCTGAATGATCTGAAAACGATCATCCAGGGATCTTCATATTCCAGACAGCAGAAGCTTTCTATTGATACACAGGATATACTCCATGAAGATATTATTACCGACAAGCTGCGTCTGACACAGGTGCTTCTGAATATAAGCAGCAATGCGGTAAAGTTTACACCGGTGGGTGGCAGGATCAGTATCCGTGTTTCAGAGGAACCATGTAAAAGAGATGGATTTACAACTGTAATCTTCAGGGTGAAGGATAACGGAAGCGGAATGTCACCGGAGTTCCGGGAGCATGTGTTTGATTCTTTCTCAAGAGAGCATACCGTCACAGAGAACGGAATCGGAGGAACCGGCCTTGGAATGGCAATTGCCAAAAATATTGTGGATATGATGGGCGGTACGCTCCAGGTCGAAAGTGAAGTGGGAAAAGGAACGGAATTTACAGTTGCCCTTGAATGCGAAATAGCAGGAGAGGCAGTGAAACAGGAACCTGTTCCGGAGCAGGAAGAACCAATCAAGTGCGAAAATCAGAAGGCGCATGCAGAAAGTAAGAGAAATTATAAAGGCAAAAAAGCTCTTCTTGTAGAGGATAATGAGCTGAACCGCGAGATTGCAACCGCGATCATAGAGGAAATTGGTCTGGAGGTGGATATCGCAGAGGATGGTACGGATGCTGTGAATATGATGTCATCTGCAGAAGGCAGAAAATATGATCTGATTTTCATGGACATTCAGATGCCGAAGATGGATGGATATACTGCAACCAGGGAAATCCGTACGCTGGATGATCCAAAATGCGCAAATATACCGATCATTGCAATGACTGCAAATGCTTTTGAGGAAGACCGCAAAAAGGCAATCAAGGCAGGTATGAACGGCCATATTGCAAAACCAATCAGTGCAGATGCAATTCTGGAAAATCTGGAGCAGATTTTCGGAAGATAAAAGGGAGGATCCATAATGAACAAGAAAAAAAGGAACAGAGTTTTGTCTGTACTTCTGGTGATGGTAACAGCCATGTCACTTCTGTCAGGCTGCGGCGGGGAAAGCGCAAAAAAAGAAGATGCAGAAACCATCACCGTGTATTTATGGAGCACAAGTCTGTATGAAAAATACGCGCCATATATCCAGGAACAGCTTCCGGATATCAACGTTGAATTTGTAGTAGGTAATAATGATTTGGATTTTTATAAGTTCTTGAATGAAAACGGCGGATTGCCGGATATTATAACCTGCTGTCGTTTTTCCCTGCATGATGCAAGTCCCCTGAAGGACAGTCTGATGGATCTTTCCACAACCAATGCGGCAGGGGCTGTCTATGATACATATCTCAACAATTTTATGAATGAGGATGGCAGCATAAACTGGCTTCCCGTGTGCGCAGATGCCCATGGCTTTGTGGTGAACAAGGATCTTTTTGAAAAATATAATATTCCTCTTCCAACAGATTATGAGAGCTTTGTTTCTGCCTGCCAGGCATTTGAAGAGGTGGGAATCCGCGGGTTTACAGCAGACTATTATTATGATTATACCTGTATGGAAACACTGCAGGGCCTGTCTGCATCAGAGCTGTCTTCTGCTGCGGGACGCAAGTGGCGTACCGCTTACAGTGATCCGGATAACACAAAGAGAGAAGGCCTGGATGAGACAGTCTGGCCGGAGGCTTTTGAGCGCATGGAACAGTTTATCCAGGATACAGGGCTTGGCCAGGATGATCTGGATATGAATTATGATGATGTAGTTGAGATGTTCCTAAGTGGTAAGCTTGCCATGTATTTCGGCAGCTCTGCCGGTGTAAAAATGTTCCAGGATCAGGGCATCAACACAACATTTCTTCCATTCTTCCAACAAAATGGTGAAAAGTGGTTGATGACCACGCCATATTTCCAGGTGGCTTTAAACCGCGACCTGACACAGGATGAAGCCCGCAGGAAAAAAGCAATGAAGGTATTGAACACAATGCTTTCAGAGGATGCGCAGAACCAGGTCATTAGTGAGGGGCAGGATCTGTTAAGCTACAGTCAGAATGTGGAGCTCCGTCTTACAGAATATATGAAGGATGTGAAGCCTGTGATCGAAGAAAACCATATGTATATCCGTATTGCGTCAAATGATTTTTTCTCTGTTTCCAAGGATGTGGTTTCCAGGATGATTTCAGGAGAATATGATGCCAAGCAGGCTTATCAGTCATTTAATTCTCAGCTTCTTGAAAAGGAAGATACTTCTGAGAATATAGTGCTGGATTCACAGAAATCCTATTCCAACCGCTTTCATAGCAGTGGAGGAAATGCGGCATATTCGGTTATGGCAAATACCCTGCGCAGCATTTATGGGACGGATGTGCTGATTGCAACAGGAAACAGCTTTACGGGAAACGTGCTGAAGGCTGGCTATACAGAAAAAATGGCCAGAAGTATGATTATGCCAAACAGTCTTTTGGCATATAGCTGCAAGATGAGCGGAGCCAAACTCAAAGAAACGGTCAGAAACTTCATAGAAGGCTACCAGGGCGGATTGATTCCCTTTAACCGTGGCTCTCTGCCGGTGGTCAGCGGTATTTCTGTGGAGGTCACGGAAACAGATGATGGTTATACCTTGAGCAAGGTTACAAAGGATGGAAAATCAATTCAGGATAATGATACTTTTACGGTAACCTGCCTTGCAATATCAAAGCATATGGAAGCATATCCGGCAGATGAAAATATGGTATTTGAGGGAGGGGATACCTTTGTGAAGGATACCTGGACAGAATATGTTTCAAATGGAAATGCCATTCTTGCAGAACCTGAAGACTACATTAATGTGAGATGAGAAGAATGAATATTAAGAAGCATAAAACAAACAGAAAGAAAACTATTATGAAAAAACGATTCAGGCTGGCTGCTTTTATAGCCGTCTTTCTCGGAATCGCTTTGACTGTTTCCCAATATTTTAAGTTTGTGTCTGAAACAGTTTATGAGGAAAGTGTTTCTCATCTGACAGAGGTTTTTCATCAGTCTGATAATATGCTGCGGGAACTGGCAAATAAGAATCTGACATATCTTCACATGTGGGGGGAGTATTTGCAAAATACCTCCAGTGAAGATGAAATCCGTGATTATATAGAGAAAGCACAGGAGGATGCCGGATTTTTATACTTCTATTTTCTGTCAGCTGACGGTAATTATAAGATGGTGACAGGTGAAACCGGGTATCTTGGATTACAGGAAAGCTTTGAAAATAGGATCCAGCAGGGAAATGATGTGATCACAAATGCAGTTGTTCCCGGAAAATCCCAGATGCTTGTTTTTGTCAGCCCAAAGGCTCATGGAAGCTATCAGGATTTCGAATATGATGCCATTGCCATTGCTTATGAAAATGCTGATATTGTAAACGTACTGGATATTTCCGCTTTTAATGGAAATGCAAAGAGCTATGTTGTTCATCCGGATGGCCGTGTTGTGGTGGACCATTCCCTTGAGTCATGGGGAACCGCATATAACTTCCTGGGTGTTCTAAGAGAGCACTCAGATATGTCCGAAAAAGAGATTCTTGAACTTTCAGAGAAGTTTAAAGAGGGACATACAGATGCGATGCTGGTAAATCTGGATGGAAGCAACTATTATCTGGTCTATGAAAAATCGGATATTCAGGACTGGGTATTTCTGGGACTTGTAAAGGCTGATATTGTCAATGCTAGCATGAACAGCCTGCAGCTTAGTACGCTTCTCCTTATCGGTGCGGTCATGTTCTGCATTGCTGCCTTTCTTATCAGTGTTATTGTTCAAAAAGGCAGGACAAATCTTAAGAAAAAGGATACGGAGATCCTGTACAGGGACGAGCTGTTTCAGAAGCTGTCAATGAATGTGGATGATGTTTTTCTAATGCTGGATGCAAAAACATATAAGGCAGATTATGTCAGTCCGAATGTGGAAAAGCTATTGGGTATTACAGTGGAACAGATTCGCAGAGATATTCGTATTCTGGGAAAACTGCATCCCGGGACATCTGAAGATCCGGAGAAAAATTATCTGGAGGGAATTCAGGTTCATGAGCAACAGGAATGGGATTTTGAATACGTTCATCAGAAAACAGGGGAACAGCGCTGGTTTCATAATATTGCAATGTGCAGCGAGGTAAACGGAAAAAAGAAATATATCCTGGTTTTGTCGGACCGTACCTCTGACAGGAAAATGAATCAGGCACTTTCCGAGGCAGTTCGCGCTGCAGAGACTGCAAACCGGGCAAAGAGTACCTTCCTTTCCAACATGTCCCATGATATCCGGACACCAATGAACGCGATTATTGGCTTTACCACCCTGGCTGTGAGCAACATTGACAATCAGAAAAGAGTGCGGGATTATCTTGGCAAGATCCTTTCCTCCAGCAACCATCTGCTTTCACTGATCAATGACATCCTGGATATGAGCCGTATTGAGAGCGGAAGGATTCAGCTGGAGGAAACGGAGGTCAGCCTGTCGGATGTGCTTCATGATCTGAAGACGATTATCAGCGGGCAGATCCATGCGAAGCAGCTGGAGCTTTATATGGATGCCATGGATGTTACCAACGAGGATGTCTATTGTGATAAGACGCGGCTGAATCAGGTGCTGCTGAATCTTTTATCCAATGCGGTTAAGTTTACTCCTGCAGGGGGAACCGTTTCTGTACGGCTGAAACAGTATCCGGGGACACGAAAAGGCAGTGAGCTGTATGAAATCCGGGTAAAGGATAACGGAATCGGTATGAGCCAGGAATTTGTACAGAAGATTTTTTCTCCTTTTGAGAGGGAGCGAACCTCCACTGTGAGCAGAACCCAGGGGACTGGGCTTGGCATGGCCATTACCAAGAATATCGTGAATATGATGGGCGGTACCATTGAGGTTCAGACCGAACAGGGCAAGGGTACTGAATTTATTGTCCGGCTGCCATTCAGGATTCAGCCTGAGCACCACCATACAGAAAAAATCGCAGAGCTGGAAGGCCTTAAGGCTTTGGTTGTAGACGACGATTTCAATACCTGTGACAGTGTAACAAAGATGCTGGTAAAGGTTGGAATGCGTTCAGAATGGACACTTTCCGGCAAGGAGGCTGTTCTGCGCGCACGGCAGTCCGTAGAACTGGGTGATGCATTCCATGCTTATATTATCGACTGGCGCCTGCCGGATATGAACGGAATTGAGGTCACTCGCCAGATCCGTAGCCTTGGGGACCATACGCCGATCATCATCCTGACTGCCTATGACTGGTCGGATATCGAAGCAGAAGCCAGGGCAGCAGGGGTAACTGCATTCTGTGCGAAGCCTTTGTTTATGTCAGACATTAGAGAGACATTAATGACTGCTATTGGTCGGAAACAGGCAGAGACAGAGGAGGCAGTCCTTCCGGCAGCAGGTTCAGATTTCAGCGGCAGGCGTATACTGCTTGTAGAAGATAACGAACTGAACAGCGAAATTGCGGTGGAGATCCTTAGTGAATATGGATTTCTGGTTGATACTGCAGAAAATGGGGCAGAGGCGGTGGAGAAGGTTAAGCATTCGAAATCAGGGGATTATGACCTGGTGCTGATGGATGTGCAGATGCCGGTAATGAACGGATATGAAGCCACCAGGCAGATCCGTGCACTGGATGAGCCTGCACTGGCAAAAATCACAATTCTTGCCATGACGGCCAATGCCTTTGACGAGGACAGAAAAAGAGCTCTGGAATGTGGTATGAATGGATTCTTATCCAAGCCAATCGTTATAGAGGAATTGATCTGTGCATTACAAAATAATTTAAAGAATCTGTGACGGTTAATGATCCGATAAGCTATGGAGAAAAGAACAATGTATAAAAGGAGAAAAAAATCAGCCGCACTATGCGCGGGGATATTTCTGGCCTTGGGAATGTGGATGATATTGTCAGTATGTTGCCTGGCTGCTGAAATGAATCATGATGAAAAGCAGCCACAGATGGCAGGTCAGGAGGAAGTGGCGCAGCAGAAACTTATCCGCATGGGCTCCTTTGAGGATACCTTTGATTATGTGGATGAAAATGGTATCAGAAGAGGATTTGGCTACGAACTTATGCAGGCTCTGGCAGGCTATACCGGATGGAAGTTTGAGTATGTGAAATGTGACTGGTCCAACTGTTTTGATAAGCTTGAAAATGGTGAGATTGATGTGATGGGGGATATTTCTTACACCGATGAACGGGCACAAAGGATGCTCTTTTCAGAGGAGCCTATGGGTGAGGAAAAATATATCCTCTATGCGGATTTATCACACACGGATATTGAAACATCTGATTTCAAGTCTATGGACGGGAAACGGGTAGGTGTGCTCTTAGGTACAGAGCCTGAAATCATGCTGACAGAATGGGAAAATAAAAACGGCATACATACAGAGCATGTAAATGTGAATAATAATGAAGATGTAGAAAAGAAATTAGCGAATCATGAGATCGATTGCTTTGTATCGCTGGAGGAATCCATCTGGTCTGAACAGGGAATATCATCCGTTACCACTATTGGTAAAGCAGGCATATATTTTGCAATAAATAAAGAGCGCAGCGATATCAAGGCCGAGCTTGATTTTGCTATGCTTCAGCTGGATCAAAATAGTCCTTTTTTTAAGGCTGATCTGTATAAGAAGTATTTTACCCTTGATTATAGTCAGAGCCTTACAGGAAAAGAAAAGTCATGGCTAAAAGAGCATGGTGACATTCGGATCGGCTTTTTGGACAATGCTCCGGCGGTTTTTTCCATGGATGAAGAGACCGGAAAGCTTACCGGCACGCTGGCAGAATATATTTCTTATGCCAAGGACTGTCTGGGAAATCAGACGTTAGAAGTTAATATACAGGCATATGATGCTTATGACGAAATGCTCCAGGCGCTACAGAAGTGTGAAATTGATGCAATCTTTTATGCCAGCAGAAATCCTGATTTTGCAGAAAAAAAAGGCTATACACTTACCAATACAGCCTGGACCTACAGCATGATGGCAGTAACGGATGAGAAATACTTTAATGAGAATGAAGTGCATACAGTAGCTGTGCCAAAGGAAAAAGAAGCCTTAAAACAGCATATTATTTTCAGTTATCCCAATTGGAAGCTGGTTGAGTACGATTCGCTTGCCGATGCGGCAGATATGGTCACCCATGAAAAAGCAGACTGTTTTCTTCTGGGAACCAGTCAGGCACTGAAATACGATAACAATCGAGATTTCAAAAGTGTTCCCCTTACCAAAACAATGGAGGCATGCTTTGCAGTAAAAGGCGGAGAGGGTCCCCTTTTATCCATACTGAACAAAACTTTGAAGACCATGCCCTCTGGCATGCTTACAAGTGCCCTTGCTATCTATGACAGTACAGCAGATAAGGTAACATTTTATGACTTTATAAAAGACAATATGCTTGCTGTTTTTGTCACTGCAGGATTATTTTCACTTAGCATAATCGGCATTATCCTCATGCTTTTAAGAAAAGCAAGGAAAGCAGAAGCAGTGGCAATGCTTGCGGCAAGTGATACACAAAAGCTTAATGACAAGCTGGAAATCGCTCTGAAAAAAGCAGAGGATGCCAGCCTTGCAAAGACCCGCTTTCTTCACAACATGTCCCATGACATCCGTACTCCTATGAATGCAATTCTGGGCTATACACAGCTTATGGAGGATGAACTGAAAGGAAAAGAGCTGCCTGAAACCTTAGATCATTTGAAGAAGCTGAAGCAATCCGGAAATCTTCTTCTGTCAATCCTGAACAATGTACTTGACATGGCCCGGATTGAGAGCGGCAAGATGGAGATTGATGAGAGCTATGGTCAGATTAAAGAGATCCAGCAGACTTTGCTGGAAATATTTGATGATGAAGCAAAGAAAAAGAATATTGCATTTCATTACACAGTGAATGTAGAGCATGAGCATGTGCTCACAGATATTACCAAGGTAAAAGAAATTTTTGCCAATATCCTGAGCAATGCCATAAAATATACCCCATCCGGTGGTTCTGTTACGGTAAACGTAGATGAATTGCCATGCGATGAGCCTGGGTACATGATTGCGAGGACCAGTGTGAGCGATACAGGAATCGGTATGAGTCAGGAGTATCTGACAAGGATTTTTGAGGCATTCACACGTGAGCAAAACACCACAAAAAGCAAAATCGCAGGAAGCGGACTTGGAATGTCAATCGTAAAAAAATATGTGGAGCTCCTCGGCGGAACGATAAATGTGGAAAGTGAGCCTGGAAAGGGCAGTATATTTACCGTTACACTAAAACACCGGATAGCAGATGAAGGCTATTATAAAAAAATGCACGTTGAAACTCCTGGAACAGGCAGTGAAATCCTTGCAGGAAAGAATATCCTTTTGGCAGAGGACAATGATTTGAATGCAGAGATTGCAGTGGCAATACTCGAGCGTTTCGGCCTTAAAGCAGAACGTGTGGAAGATGGCATTCAGTGTGTAAACAGGATAAAAAAGATGCCTGCGGGAACCTATGATATGATACTCATGGATATTCAGATGCCCAAAATGGACGGCTATCAGGCAACACAGGAAATCAGGCACCTGCCAGACCAGGATAAGGCCTGTATACCCATCGTCGCAATGACTGCGAATGTATTTGAAGAAGATAAAAGAGAGGCTGCAGCAGCAGGAATGAATGGTCATATAGCAAAGCCAATTCAGGCTGATGATCTGCTGCCGATATTGGCAGAAATCATAAGGAAGCAAGCTTACAAATAATGTGCTTTCTGAAAGGAAGAGGCAATATGGTATACATTTGTCATTATAACTCGCCGCTTGGAGAGATTCTGCTGGCGGCAGACGAAATTGGGCTGACCGGACTATGGTTTGAAGGAGAAAAATACTTTGCCGACAATCTGCCAGAGGAACACAAGGTTCAGGAAACGCCAGTTCTTTCCGAAACGAAACACTGGCTGGATATTTATTTTACTGGTAAAGAACCTGACTTTTTTCCGCCATTGCATCCGATGGGATCTGTATTTCGACAGTCTGTATGGGATATCCTCCTGCAGATTCCTTACGGACAGACCACAACTTATGGAGAAATTGCGCATCGGCTTGCCAGAAAACAGGGACTTTCCAAAATGTCTGCACAGGCAGTTGGCGGTGCTGTTGGACATAATGAAATTTCGATTATTATTCCCTGCCACCGTGTAGTAGGAACAAATGGAAGCCTGACAGGGTATGCAGGAGGAATTGATAAAAAAATATGGCTGCTTGAACTGGAACATACGGATATGAGCCATCTGTTTGTTCCGGGGAAAAGGTGATTGAAAGCTATGGTCTATATGCAGCTTCGTTTAAATCGATTGAACAAATTCCTCCACATAGTGCAGGGCAGCTCCGATTGCCGGTGTATACTGCCCATTAGTACCCACCAGTATCTGTGCTTTATCCAGCATGAATGGTGCAGCCCTGTGAAGACGCTCTGTCAGATAATCAATATCTTCCTCTGTAAAATAAGGTGCAAGATAGCCGCTGAGGATGATGGGTGCATCGATAATAAGGTTAAGATTCTTCATGGCAAATGCCAGATGGTTTAAAAAATCTTTCCAGATCTGTATGATCTGGGGGGATTTTTTTTCGCGCAAAAGAGGGAAAAACTCTTTGATGGGCATACCTGCAGCCTGTTCCAGTGCATTGGCAGAGCAGTAGGTTTCCAGACAGCCACGGCTGCCGCAATAACAAAGTGGCCCATCAGGATTAATACACATATGTTCAAAGGTTCCGCTGTGCATAGAGAGTCCCTGATGAATATGATGATTAGTGATGATACCGCCGCCCAGATTTCGGTTCAGCAGGATGATAACAGCACTGTCAAGCTCTGGATGCCTCCATAGCTCAAGGAATGCAGCCGATTTGGAATCATGCTCCAGATAACAGGGATAAGGAAGATATCTGGAAAAATCATCCAGCTTCATGCCTGCATTATTCATGATATCTCCATATAGTACAGTAGTATGATCCGGAGAGGTGATGCCCTGTGTGGCAATGGAGATGCCAAGTACTTTGTCATTGTCATACTGGTGTGACAAAATAAATTCCTTTATCGCGTCTGTAACCTGTTTATAGTAATCCGGTGTGTCAGAATAGGGAATCGAAATGGTATCTGTATAGAAAGCATTTCCGTACAGATCTACAGCAGTAATATGAAACATTTCTTTTAAAATACCGACACCAATGGAAATTTTGAAATCTGACACAATCTGAATGGCGTTTGCTTTTCTTCCGCCGGTAGATTCAAAAAAACCATTTTTTTCTATAAGACCTTCCTGCTCCAGAAGGTTCAGGTTCTGGCTGACAGTGGATAAACCCATCTGCAGCTCCTGAACGATCTGCAGCTTGGAGGTCGTTTTTTTTCTGTAAATATATTGGTAAACCTTTGATTTATTTATTTTCTTGAGACTTATGTTGGTCAATCCCTTTTCGCTCATAATGTTCTCCTGATTATGTTGTAAGATAATGTTAAGTTCCAAACTTATTGTAGCATAGAACGAAAAAAAGCAATACAAAGGAATCACATTGAAATGGTAAAAATAGACAAAAAAGTTATTTGAAAATTATTATTTCTGTCAATAGATTTTAAAAAAAAGATATATACTCAACTTACAGTTAAGATATAAACGCAAGTAAAAGACATAACAACAAATAAGAAGTATAGTAGGAAGACAAACGAGGAGGATATAACATGAAGTTATCAATGAATGGAATTAAGGAACAGGAAGCATGGAATAAGGCAGGAATCACCCTTCCGGGCTATGATGTGGCAGCAGTTTCTGAGAAAGCAAGGAAAGAACCAGGATGGGTTCATTTTGGTATCGGAAATATTTTCCGCATATTTATCGGCGGGATTGCAGATGGCCTTCTGGAGGATGGAATTCTGGACCGTGGTATTACCTGTGTGGAAACCTTTGATTATGATGTGTAGATAAGATTTATGATCCATATGACAATCTGGGCTTAAGTGTAATCCTGCATGGCGATGGTACACGTGAATATAAAGTGATTGGAGCTTTAGCAGAAGCAGTGAAAGCACAGTCCTCTGATAAAGCACAGTGGAATCGGCTGAAGGAGATCTTTACCAGTAAATCCCTGCAGATGGTTTCTTTTACGATCACAGAGAAAGGATATGCATTGCAGAAAGCGGATGGAACATGGTTCCCGTTTGTTGAGGCAGATATCAAGAACGGACCGGATAAGGCGTGTGGTGCTATGGCAGTTCTGGTTGCAATGCTTTATGAAAGATATAAAGCTGGCAGATATCCGATCGCGCTGGTCTCTATGGATAACTGCTCACAAAATGGCGCAAAGCTTAGAGAGTCCGTTCTGACAATGACAGAAGAGTGGAAGAAGGCAGGATTTGTTGATGAGGGATTTGTGAACTATGTAAGTGACGAGAAGGTAGTGGCTTTTCCATGGACAATGATCGACAAGATCACACCTCGTCCAAGTGAGCAGATTGCAGCAGACCTTGAAAATATGGGTGTTGAGAATATGCAGCCGGTGATCACAGGCAAGAAGACATATATTGCGCCATTTGTCAATGCCGAGAAACCGCAGTATCTGGTAATTGAGGACAGCTTTCCAAATGGCCGCCCGGCTCTGGAAAAAGGCTTTGGCGTATATATGGCAGACAGAAACACCGTGAATCTTCCAGACTGACAGCTATACCTCTTGGAATTGCAGGATGGCTCAGATATATGCTTGGTGTAGACGATGAAGGAAATAAATTTGAGCTTGCACCGGATCCGATGAATGAGGAGCTTCAGGAACATTTTAAGGATATTGCAGCAGGTAAACCTGAGACTTTCACAGATCAGTTAAAACCAATTCTTTCCAATGAGCGTCTGTTCTTTACGGATCTTTATAAAGATGGTGTGGGAGAGAAGATTGAGGATATGTTCCGTGAGATGCTTGCAGGACCTGGAGCTGTAAGAGCAACGATACACAAATATGTTGGATGATTTTCGCCGGACAGAGACTATAACTGATTTTCAGGAGGAAAATAAAAATGACAGAAGCGGCATTTGCGGCTGAGCCATCAAGGCTGTTGATCGCAGCAGCGGCAGGTATTGTATTGTTACTGCTGCTTATTATCAAGTTTAAACTTCACCCGGTATTATCCCTGCTGATCTCAGCTCTGGTTATAGGCCTTGGAGCCGGCATGCCGGTTCCGACTCTGGTTAGCACAGTAGAGAAGGGTGCAGGTGAAACTCTGCAGGGGATTGTATTGCTGATCGGACTTGGATCTTTATTTGGAGGAATTCTGGAGGTGTCAGGAGGAGCACAGTGTGTTGCCCAGACACTGATAAACAGGTTTGGTGAGAAGAAAGCCGGAATCGCACTTGGAATCACGGGACTGGTAGTTGGTACAACTGTGTTTTTTGAGGCAGGTGTTGTGATTCTGATTCCACTGGCATTCGGACTTGCCAGAAAAACAAAAAAATCCACATTATATTATGTGATTCCTTTATTGGCAGGTCTTGCAACAGGATTTGCATTTATTCCGCCATCAGCAGGCTCTGTGCTTGTTGCAAATATGCTCAATGTGGATTTGGGGGTTATGATTGCAGTGGGTGTGCCGGTTGGTATTCTCTCTCTGATCTTTGCCGGGATTTTGTGGTCAAAATTTATCGGCAGCCGTATTCATACAGGACTTCCGCTCAATATCCAGGAGGTCAGGGAAGAAGAGGAAGCAAATCTTCCTGCATTCTCTACTGTGCTGTGTATTATCCTTGTTCCGCTGGTTTTAATTTTATGCAATACACTTTCTGCATATATTCCGGGAATTGATGCTATCCGTCCTGCACTGGAATTTCTCGGAACACCATTTGTGGCATTGATCATAGCTGTATTATCTGCCATGTATTTTCTTGGCAAAAAGCATGGCTATGACGGAGAACAGTTAAAGAAGATCATGGACCGTTCCCTGCGCCCCACAGGACAGATTTTGCTTGTTATTACAGGTGGAGGAATTATCCGCTGGGTATTGCAGGACTGTGGTATGTGTGACATCATCGGACCGGCACTGGAGAAGAGCGGTCTTCCGCTGGTGCTTGTGGCATTTCTGATTGCAGCATTAATCCGTGCATCAGTAGGTGCAGCAGTAGTGGCTATGACAATGGCAGCCGGTATTATGGCAGCTATGCCTGGAGTGGCAGGATTATCTCCTGTTTATCTGGCAGCTATGGTCTGTGCTATCAATGGAGGCGCAACAGCATTCAGCCATGTGAATGATTCCGGATTCTGGCTGGTAAGCTCCCTGCTTGAGATAGATGAGAAGACAACCTTAAAATCATGGACAATGATGGAAACGATTATAGGCTTTACAGGACTGATCTGTGCAATTGTAATCAGTCTGTTTGCCTAAGATGAATTTAGTGAAGCAAGACGGACGCGTTCCCCCAGGTGTGCCGGGGCAGCCAATGACGAATTTCGGGATTTGGCTCCGTCGCCTATTGACAGGTGGGGAAGCAAACTCGCCCTATCGGGCTCAGACAGTGCATCCCCACCTGTCGCTTACTCACCAAATTCCCGAAATTCGCCAACCGTCTGTCCCGGCACACCTGGGGGAACGCTGGCTATTGAAAACTATTCCCGCAATCTGCACATCCGAATATTGCAATGCACAGCGGTGAATTAACTGCTAACTACGGCTAAATCGTTCAGGAGAGCCTTCACGATTAAGCCTTCGT
>ERZ1035041.264-NODE-264-length-27990-cov-9.781564_pt1 | contig 27990 bp, 34 predicted proteins | sample MGYA00520684_ERZ1035041 | MGnify/ENA primary metagenome ERZ1035041 (study PRJEB33766, sample SAMN09781699) | gut metagenome | biome: gut microbiome | host: Homo sapiens | place: Madagascar | study: EMG produced TPA metagenomics assembly of the PRJNA485056 data set... | reverse complement strand
AGCATACACCCAAACGGGTGTTTTGCTCTATATTCCTCCATAGCTCAGTCGGTAGTGCGAGTGTACAGAAATGTACCGGAAACTATTGATTAGTTTGAGGAAACAACCAAATATGTTGTTTAAGTCCACTACCGGAGATTTAAGTAACAAAAAAAGATTGCTCTTTGTGCAGTCTTGACAAAAATCTTTGGCAAATCCCAAAGAAAATTGTATATTCCTCCATAGCTCAGTCGGTAGAGCGCATGACTGTTAATCATGATGTCACTGGTTCGAGCCCAGTTGGGGGAGCCAAAAGAGGCTCATAGTTTTTCTATGAGCCTCAATTACTTATATACAAAATTTATTTCCGGTAGAAGTGATAATTGTTTTATCGGAAAGGAAAAGATATGGAGTTTGAAAATATGACAGACAAACAATTTGATGTTCTTATGAACTCAATTATCCAAATAGTGAAGGATTCTGAAACTAAAGATGAAGCTGTTGAAAAGCTACAAAATTTAGTTAAAGGTAAAGAAAACTGATTACTTTCGCTAATCTGCTTAATTTAATATTATCAAATATATGAGTCAATCATTATATTTCTTATTTTAGAGATATAGTAATTGGCTCTTTTTTTATTTGGCAGTCGTTTTATTTTTTTTGATTAGAACGGTTGCCTTTTTTATTTGCAAAAAATTTGAAAGGAATGATTTTAAATGTATTTTACCGACACACCCGAACTCAGAAAGTTTGAAAGGGAGATGCGACAGAAACCTAATTTTGACAGGAGAAATGATGATTGCGATGAAAATGAAATCTCACATTTCTCTGACAGCAAAAATGTCAATACAAACAGAAAAAAAGAAGGAGGTTGATTTTATGACAATAAAAATCAGAAGTCCCACTAATGGATATTGCTTGAATCAAAACTAAAAAATAGGAGATGTATAACTTGAACGAATACGAAAGACAGCGCAGAATAGCTGAAAGCACAAAGAAATTGTATCCGCCGGGAACAAGAATTGAGCTTATCCATATGAATGACCCACACGCACCTGTTCCGGCAGGCACAAGAGGAACAGTAAAATTTGTTGATTCAATGGGAACGATATTCCCTGAGTGGGACAATGGTCGTTCACTTGGTGTAGTTCCCGGTGAGGATTCATTCAGAAAGCTCACACAGGAAGAAATCGAAGCAGAAAACCAATCCATGTCAGAAGTTGAAGATGAAACTCCTGATGAGAATAACGGAATGACTATGCGAATGTGAGGTGTTTCTTAATATATAAATCTTCGTTTGGAATGAAGATTTATGGCAATAAAATTTTTTGATATGTTTGCAGGCATCGGCGGTTTCCGTTCGGGACTTGAAGCCATAGGCGGTTTTGAGTGCGTCGGTTACTGCGAAATCGACAAGTATGCAAAGCAGGCATATGAAGCAATGTATGACACGGGAGGTGAACTTTACTTTGATGACGCAAGAAAAATTGTACCCGAACAGTTACCCGATTTCGACCTTCTTGTTGGAGAATTTCCCTGTCAGTCTTTCTCAATCGCAGGAGCAAGAAAAGGATTTGACGATACAAGAGGAACGCTGTTTTTTGAGATTGTTCGAATTGCTTCCGTTAAAAAACCTAAGTATTTCTTCCTCGAAAATGTTCCCGGTCTGCTTAACCATGACTCAGGCAAAACATTTGAAACAATCCTCCGTACGGGGTCCCCGAAAAGCTGTAAGCTTTTTGGGGAGAGGAGGCACAGCATAGCGGACGAGCTTTTGACCGCTTGCGGTCGAAACGAGTAAGCAGAGCTTGTGCCGACGAGGGGTATGATGTATGCTGGCAGGTACTTAACAGCAAAAATTTTGGAGTTCCACAATCACGAAAACGAGTGTTCATTATCGGATATCTTAGAGGGCAATGTGCCGGAGAAGTACTATCTTTCACGCAAACAAGCGGAAAAGCTCTTATACAAAGAAAAGCCAACGCAAGGTGGGTGAATCTACTCATCAAAAGGACTCAGCTGTACACTGACAAGCGGTTTGGGCGGATTCGGCGGTCATTCGGGGCTTTATCTTATTGAGGATTTCGGCTTGCCGATAAAATCTAAGACCAAAGACGGTTATCAGATTGCATATCCCGGCGACAGCATTGATACTGCCTTTTTAGGACAAAATTCAAGGCGTGGCAGAGTCGGAAGTCAGATAGCACACACGCTTACTACTTCCGCAACGCAAGCGTATTATTTTATCGACCTGAACCCAAATCCGAAGCTGACAGAAATTGTAAGGTGCATAACTGCAAGGCAGGATTCGGGAATCAGTAATCGAAAGGCTGAACATTCGGGAGTGTTTGTAGAAAATTCAGATGTTCTCGATGATAATGAAAAGTTTGCAGTAGCCTTTGTTGAGCCAAACGGTGAAGTTCACATAGGCAGAATAAGAAAGCTTACTCCTAGGGAGTGCTGGAGATTACAAGGCTTCACGGACGAGCATTTTGATAAAGCAAGAGCAACAGGTCTATCCGACAGCAGGCTTTACAAGATGGCTGGAAACGCTGTTACAGTCAATGTAATTTCAGCAATCGGTGAAATCATTAAAAATGTAGACAGTAAAAATTAAATAACAACAACTAATATCAATCGTTCCGAACGACTGATATTGGTTTTCATATATACAGCCGTTGATTAGATTTTTTAATTTAATCAACGGCTTTTTGTTGTTTCAGGGGCGATTGGTATTAAAAAATTTTGGCGAGATGAGAGTTATAACTCCCCACTGCTGACAATGTTTCCTCTATCGTAATGTTATGCGGTGGGGAATTGCCAACGGCGGCTCGCCGTAAGGAAGTGAGAATATCAAAACCACTGTGAGTTGGATGGGTAATAAAACATCCATCCTTCATATTTTGTACGCTCTGTTTCCTCTGAATTACGAAAGGTATATTGAACCCTTCGGAGGTTCAGGAGCCGTACTTTTAGGCAAGAAAAAGCCTGATAAGTTCGAGGTGTACAACGATTATAACCATAATCTTGTAAACCTCTTTCGCTGTATGCGTGACAGACCTATGGCGTTCATAAAAGAACTCGGATTTTATCCGTTAAATTCAAGGGATGATTTCAATGCAATCAGGGATTTTTTTAAGCAGGAAAAGTTTGACGATAAATACCTTGATGAGGAGTTGCAGTTGACGAAAATTATCCTGCCTGAATTAAAAGCAGAAGAGGTCATAAAGCTATATGTTAAGATGAAAAAGGACTACGACTTGCGCAGAGCAGTAATGTTTCTGAAACTTTTGCGATACAGCTATTCAAGCGGCGGAAAATCATTTGCCTGTCAGCCTTTTTCAGTAGTGAGCCTGTTTCAACTGATTGAGCAAGTCGGTAAAAGACTTGAAAATGCGGTGATTGAAAATCAGGATTTTGAAGTCCTGATAAAGCATTATGACCGAGAAAATGCTTTTTTCTACTGTGATCCGCCGTACTTTTCAAGCGAGTATGTGTATCAATGCGGATTTACTTGGGACGACCATTTAAGGCTTAAAAACGCACTTGCAAAAGCAAAAGGCAAATGGCTTGTATCATATAACGATTGTGAAGAAATCCGTAATTTATATGACGGTTACTCATTTTTTGATTTCACAAGGCTTCACAATATGAAACAGCGAATCAACGCAGGCGAACAATTCCCCGAACTGCTAATCAGCAACTACGATATGTATGAAAGACAGAGAAACAAGCCGTTACAGTTAAGCCTGCTTGATTTAACCACCGAACAACAAATTGATTTAGAACAAATTTTGAAGGAGTGTATTATTAACAATGAAAAATAGAATTTATGTAAGCATACCGCTTGATGCCCTTATTGTATCAGGAATCACATCCGACTGTGCTGTGCAGATTTCAGCTGTGGACGGAGCAATTTTGATTGAAAGGTGCGATGATGATTGCGAAAATTTTGATGACGAGTGTAATTGTTGCGACTGCATCTGTGATGAGTGCAGAGCAGAGCTTGTGGAAAGCGAGGACGAGTAATGATCAGGTTGTTCAGAGTTCTCGGAAAAAGAGGAAGAATTACAATTCCTTTTGAAATCCGACAGCGAATCGGATTCAGATACAACGATGTGCTGTCGTTTACGGAGCTTGATGACGGCTCGGTAGTTGTCAGGAAAGAAAAAATCTGCGACAACTGTAATGAATTTGCAGAAGAATTCGAGGAAAATTTTACCCTTGAAGATTTCCTCGACAGCCTGTCAGAGGAAGAACAGAGAAATGCACTTTTGCATCTTTCTCTGCTGTGGGCAGAAAAACAGAAACACTAAATCGGAGGTAAATTTATATGGCACAAAATACTAATTTCAAAGGAAACAAATACAACAATCAGAAAAGGAAACTGCCGTATATCAAGGTAAGGATTGATAAGCTTGTTGATGTAGAAGATTGCAACACAAAGGCGTTTGCAAGCGTTACTGTCAGCGGTGCGGTGGCAATTCACGGAATCAGAGTGATGAACTCAAGAAAAGGCTTATTTGTTGCAATGCCTGCAAGTAACTATGTTGACGAAAACGGCGAAACGAAGTTCAGCGAGATTGCTCACCCTATTTCAAAGGAGTCAAGAAATATGCTAAACAGCAAGGTTATGGAAGCGTATGATCAGGCACTTAATAAACAGCAGAGTGAAGATGAAGCCGAAGATATGTCAGAAGATGAATCGGAATGCTTTACGCAGAGTATGTGATTTTGCCTTGACTTTTACTCTAGACTTATGTATAATATCTTTCAATTTGAATGGTAATTTCGGGAGATAAATAAAATGAAAGTTTTAGTAATGAATTGTAGTCCAGTAAGAAATGGCGCAACTGCTGAAATAGTAAATATTGTTTCAGATTGTTTGAAAGAAAAATATGATGTCAGAAGTATTTGTATTGATGATTTTGATATAAGTTTTTGTAAAGGGTGTAGAAATTGTCATAATACAGCTAAATGTATTCAAGATGATGATGTAGTCAAAATAATTCAACAGTATGAATGGGCAGATATTATTATATCAGTGTCTCCTTCATATTGGGCTGACATTCCGGGACAATTTAAGGCTTTTATTGATAGGTGCACACCTTGGTGTAACACTCATGACCCTCATGCTACCATAAGTAGCGGAAAGAAAGGATATTCAATAGCTTTAAGAACTGGTCCAAGTATGAGAGAATGTAGCCGAGTTATTGAAAGCATCGAACACTTCTATGGACATTTGGAGATTGGGTGTTGCGATAGTTTAGGCTTGTGTTCAGTAGAGTATAAGGAGGCAGTGGAACAAAGAAAGAATGAAATTATAAAGTTTTGCGATAAAATTTAAGAATATGCTCTGGACATTTGAATTTCTTTGGATATACTTATTGCTTGAAAGGACGGCGATAGTATGAAAAAGAAAATCGCAATAATACTGACATTGATTTTAGCAGCAGGAACATTTACGGCTTGTACTGCAGAAGAAAAAGTGAATAACAGTTCTTTATCACCCACGGCTTCAACTTCCGTGGGTGTTTCTGTATCTGCGGAAAGTTCTGAAATGGCAACAACCGAAACAATGCAATCCACCGAAAAAGCCACAGTTTCAAAAGAAACAGAGCCTTCGGGACAGAATGCCAAAGCCGAAGAAAAAGCCGACAGTGGGCAAAATTCGGCGGTTGTTTCGGCAACGGATCCGATTCAGAAAACACAATCCGAGGTTCATAACAACAGCAGGAATACAGCGAACAGTAATAAGCAAAAATCGGAATCGACTGCTAAAAAAGAAACTGAAACTCCTATTCAAAAGCCTGCTGTAAAACCGACGCAACCGCCTACCAAAGCAAAAACGGTTGATGTTCAGTATGCGGTGAGTGCCTGCATAGCCTACGGTCAGCAACTTGGAATGAAATATGATTCCTCACTGAACACAGGCAACGCAAGCTGGTTCTCGCCCACAAACACATCATACTATGACAGCACTTCAGAACTGACTTCAAACCTTAAAAGTGATGTTGAGTATGTAGCTTACTACTACCAAAGCAGTGGCATAGCTCCGAGCAACTTATCATTCAATGTAATCACAGAAAACAACAAAATATATGTAGTCTATTGTTGAACAGACGATTAAGCAAAGCACTCACTTCATTGTGGGTGCTTATTTTTATGAAAGGAAAATGACAATGAAAATCAATAATATTACACTCTCGGATCTCCGCCGTATGAACGGCAAGGAAGGACTCATCTTGCAGGGATGCGGCGGTGAAACACAGGAATGGGCGGACGGCATTAATAAAATGCTCACGGACAAGGGAATACTTCTTGACGATACAAAGTTTGAGAATGTTTCAGTGTTTAAGAGTGACGGTGTAACCTGTATACTCTATCCCTTTGAAGATGTCCACCTTGATATCGGCAAGCTTGCAATGTGGCGATTGCAGTCCTACACAGCCTTTGCAGGAACTTGGCTTTCCGACTATGTGGAAAACAAGCTCGGTGGATTTATTACCGATGAGCAAATCAAAGCAGAAAAGGTCAAACCTGACTGTGCATTGATAGGTCAGGACGGCAACATATTCAATCTGTTAGGAATTGCAAGTCACACTCTCAAACAAAACGGTATGGCTGACGAGGCAAAAGAAATGTGTAGTCGTGTTACGAGTTCTGGCAGTTACTGCGAAGCGCTGAACATCATCGGCGAGTATGTAAATATTACGGATGGCAGTGAGCAGTCCGATGATATAGATGAAGATTTCAATGAAGGGCAGGCGATGAAATTATGATTGTATTTAAACAGAATAAGACGTCAATCGGGGCAAGGGTAAAATCTTGCCCCATATTTTTTATGAAAGGATTTTTAAAATGACTAAGTTAATCAGAAATAAGAAATTCACAAGAATAACTGCACTTTTACTCGTGGTTGCCGTAATATTCGGAACAATGTTCTCGCTCCCTGTAAGTGCAGCAAGCGGTGATAAAGTTACAATTACCTTTGACTACTGTTATGACAGTACAGGAAACACAATCAAATTTCAGCAGACAACAGTCAGCAACGGCTACACGGTCGGAACTCCCGGAGAAGAGTTGTGCAAGATTTTTGCAGATGGCAAAGAAGCCTACTGCATTGAACCCGGTCATACACTCTACTCAGGCAATACGCTGACCGAGGACGGCTCGACCGTCTGGAAGAATTTAGGCTCTGCGAAGCAGAAAGCAATCAACCTTGCTCTGCTTTACGGCAAACCCGGTTCAGGGAAATGCTTAAGCGGAACAGAGGATCAGAAATGGGTGGCAACACAGCTGATTGTATGGGAGTTTGTTTCAGGCTGTCGCTCTACAAATGACGGCTATAAATGCACAAATACAAAGTTCATTGACGGCATATGTGCAGGCGGTGCAAATCCCGGAGTTAAGTCGGTTTACAATGCAATCTCAAAAAGTCTTGCAAATTATTCAACCGTTCCGAGTTTTGCAAGTGCAATCGCTTCAAAGGCTGAAACCTATGAGATGAAATATTTAGACGGAAAGTACACATTAACTCTTACCGACAGCAACAATATTCTTTCAGATTTCAGCTTCAAGACAACAGGCGGTGTGAGCGCATCTGTATCAGGCAACAAGCTGACCTTGACTTCAACTTTGCCAGTCAACGATGCAGTAACATTCAACTCTGCAAAGTCAATGCCAAGCGTAGGAAATACAACTCTTGTTCCATATGGTGACGCAAGCCTTCAGGATGTAATCACAGGAGTTGAAAATGACGCTGACCCGATAAGAGCATATTTCAAGGTCAAGACAAGCTCGGGCAATCTTAAGCTTGTCAAAACCTCCGAGGACGGCAATGTTGCAAATATTGAGTTTACTGTCAACGGCGATGGTTACAGCAAAACAGTTAAGACAAACTCAAAAGGCGAATTTGAATTAACCGACCTTGTTCCCGGAAAATACACGGTTACCGAGCATACTCCGACAGAGTATGCCGAACAAAAATCAAAGACCGTAAATGTTGAAAGTGGGAAAACGGCAACTGTATCTTTCAGTAATGTTCTTAAAAAGTGGAATCTTACTGTTACTAAAACGGACGCTGAAACAAAGTCTGCACAGGGTGATGCAACACTTACAGGAGCAGTTTACGGCATCTACAATAACGGCAAGTTGGTTGACAAGTACACCACCGATAAAAACGGCGGTTTTACAACTTCAAACTATGTATGCGGAGATAAGTGGACTTTGAAAGAAATTGAGCCGAGCGAGGGTTATCTGCTTGACGAAACCGAATATCATATCGGTGCAGAGACGAAAAAATATACACTTGAAAACAACAGCGTTTCAATTGGAGTAACCGAAGATATACTGAAAGGAAAAATTGCAATCATAAAGCACACCGATGACGGCAGTACAAAAATTGAAACACCCGAAAAAGGTGCAGAATTTCAGGTGTATCTGAAATCATCGGGAAGCTATGCAAAAGCAACAGAATCCGAAAGAGATACTCTTGTTTGTGATGAATACGGCTTTGCGGAAACAAAGGATTTGCCTTACGGCACATACACTGTTCATCAGACCAAAGGCTGGAACGGCACAGAGTTCATTTCTGACTTTGATGTGTTTATTTCTGAAAATAATAAGACTTACAAGTACCTCATCAATAACGCAAGCCTTGAAAGCTATTTAAAGATAGTAAAGGTTGACAGCGAAACAGGCAAACAGATTCCGTATGCAGGCGCAGGCTTTCAGATTTATGATCCTAACGACAAGCTCGTGACTATGACCTACACCTATCCCGAAGTAACGACTATTGACACCTTCTATACAAATTCTGATGGTTACCTTATCACACCTGAAACTCTGCCATACGGCAAAGGTTATTCAGTCATTGAGGTGCAGGCTCCTTACGGATATGTGCTTGATTCAACACCGATTTACTTTGATATTACAGCAGAAAACACAAGTGAAGAAAACGGCGTTACAATCGTAAAAACCGAGAAGAAAAATACTCCGCAGAAAGGCACAATTACCGTAGAAAAAACAGGCGAGATTTTCATAAATGTAACTGCAGTCGGCGGCGGATATACTGATGAAAACGGAAATGATGTTGCACTTCCGACTATCTATCAGCCTGAATATTCTGTAAGCGGTTTGGCGAGTGCGGTGTTTGAAATCTATGCTGATGAGGACATCACAACTCCTGACGGAACAGTAAGAGCAAAGAAAGACGAGCTTGTCGCAACTTTGAAAACAAACTCGAAAGGCACAGCAACAAGCAAACAGCTTTACCTCGGTAAATATCGTGTTGTTGAAACCGTTGCTCCGTATGGAACAGTTATCAATCCCGAACCTCATACGGTTGAACTTACCTACTCAGGACAGAACGAAAAGGTAACCAACACCCCAACATCATTTACAAACGACAGGCAAAAAGCTGAAATTAACCTTACCAAAATTCTTGAACAGGACGAGAAATTCAATATCGGCAATAATGGCGAAATCCGCAATGTTTCATTTGGACTTTACGCTGATGAAGATTTGAAAGCCGCAAACGGAACGGTCATTCCAAAGGACGGACTTCTTGAAATCATCACCTGTAATGAAAAAGGTAAGGCAACCTTTACAACCGACCTTCCGATTGGAAGTTACTATGTTAAGGAAATCAGCACTGACAGCCACTATATCCTATCTGAGAAAAAATACCCTGTTGCGTTTGAATACGCAGGACAGGATACAGCAACTGTTCATATTTCTGTAAATGACGGTGAACCGATTGAAAATGAAATCATCTATGGCACAATCCAAGGCTTGAAAATTGACCGTGAAACAGGCGAAAATATCGCAGGCGCATTGTTCGGCTTATTTAGCACTGATGAAACAGAGTTTACAGAAGAAACTGCAATTTTAACATCTGAATCAAATAAGGAAGGAATCTTCACTTTTGAAAATGTTCCATACGGCGAATACATTGTCTGTGAATTAAAGCCTGCCGAGGGTTATCTGCCTAATGAAGAAAACTATACCGTAACAATTTCTGAAAACAAGGAAATTATCGAAATCACAATTGAAAACGATAAAACACCTGAACTCGGAACAACTGCAACTATAGACGGCAAAAAGGAATTCACAGCTAACGGTGATATTACCATTGACGATGTTGTTTCCTACAAAAACCTGACTGTCGGAAAAGAATACACAGTAAGCGGTGTACTTATGGATAAGTCAACCGGAAAAGCATTCCTTGTTGACGGAAAAGAAGTTTGTTCCGAAGTAACATTCACACCCGAAACAGCAGACGGCGAAGTAACTGTATCCTTCACTTTTGACGGTTCTGTAATTACCAAAGATACAGAAATTGTTGTGTTTGAAACTCTCTATCGTGATGAAACGGAAATCGCCGTTCACGCTGACATTGAAGACAAGGATCAGACAGTAACAATTCATCCGCAGCCCGAACCCGAAAAGCCGCAGACAGGCGATAATTCAAATCTCGGTTTTTGGATTGGTTTAGGTTCTGTTGCTGTCGGAGGTTTAATTGCATTTCTCATCATCAAATTCAAAAAGAAAGATGAGGACGATGAATAATGCACAGGGTGTATATCTGTAAACATTGAAAACGCAAAACGATATGCCCGTTATGCGTTAGAGTGCGGTATGGCTCCGTTCATACCGCATTTTTATGTGCTGATTTTAGATGACAGAAATGATAAAGAAAGGAACATCGGTATGAACGCAGGACTTTCTATGCTTTGGGTTTGTGATGCGGTTTGGGTTTTCGGAGATGAAATAACTGAGAGTATGAAAACAGAAATTCGCTTTGCAGAAAAACTGAACATCGAAGTCAGATATATATCGGAGAATGATTTAAGAAAATCGGAGGTAAAAAATGATAAAATCAAGAAGAACTAAGTTAATTAAATGGTTATCAGGCATATCAGTAATACTGTTAATGCTCGGAATATCGGCAGTAACAGTCTTTGCCGCAGGAGATGTATCATCAGCAATCGAAAGCACATGGACATCGGCTCAAACACAGATTAAAAATGTTGTAAACAATGTTGTCTTTCCTGCGGTAGATATGATTCTTGCCATACTTTTCTTTGTTAAACTTGCTACTGCTTATCTCGATTACCGCAAGCACGGACAGTTTGAATTCACCGCGCCGGCAATTCTTTTCGGCTGTCTTGTGTTCTCTCTGACTGCACCGCTATACATCTGGACGGTACTCTAATAACAATAAAAACAAAGGCTGTTGTGTTGAGTCATAACAGCCTTTTGCGAGGTGATTTATATTTTTGACTGGTTAGGAGATTTTATCGGTGGTATCGGAAGTGCCATAGGAGGTGTGTTCGATTACCTCGGTGAGCAAATCTCAAATGCTATATGGAACACAATGCTTCAGTGGTTCTATGAAACGATTTACAACGCTGTTGCCGACTTCTTCACAATGATGGGAAATATGGGAGCAGATGTGTTCGACCTTGAATGGGTGCAGGCGACAATAAACCTGTTTACGCTTTTTGGCTGGGCATTGTTCGTCGCAGGAACGGTCGTTGCCGTATTTGATGTGGCTGTTGAATATCAGAACGGCAGAGCAAATATCAAAACAACAGCAATAAATGTATTAAAAGGTTTCTTTGCCTGTTCGCTGTTCGGCGTTGTGCCTGTGGAACTGTATAAATTTTGCATCAGCCTGCAAAACATATTCTCAAAGGATTTGTCCTCCATAATGGCAGGACAGCAAAGCATTGATTTAGCAGGACAAAGCACAAGTGTTTTAGAGGGCAGTTTTGCAGTTGCAAACCAGACAACATTCGGATTATTGAATCTGTTATGCATGATAGCCTTTGCCTACTGCGTAATAAAAATCTTTTTTGCGAACATCAAGCGTGGAGGAATTCTGCTCATACAAATGGCGGTAGGTGCGCTGTATATGTTCAGCGTTCCGAGAGGATATCAGGACGGCTTTAATCAGTGGATGAAACAGATAGCGGCACTGTGCCTTACGGCATTTATGCAGACAACTCTGCTGTTCCTCGGGTTGCTAACCTTCCCCGGCAATATGCTTTTAGGACTTGGAATAATGCTTGCATCAAACGAAGTTCCTAGAATTGCACAGCAGTTCGGACTGGATTCATCAGTTAAAGTGAATATGACAAGCATTGTTCACGCAACTACAACTGCCGTGAACCTGACGAGAAGTGTTGCGAGGGCGGCAAAGTAAAGGAGAATTTATATTATGACAACTTATCTATATCCGCAGAACCTCAAAGCTACCGCCAATCTGTGGCTGTGGAGCTTACGGGATTTTGCAATTATGAGCATAGCGCTTTTGTTATCAATCCTGATACTTGCACAGACGAGGATAATAGTACCGCTTGCAGTGACACTTTGCTTCGGTTTTTTGTCAATAAGGCTTGAAGATACAACAATTCTTGATTTTATCCGCTATGCTGTGAAGTATTTTATTTCAACACAACAAATCTTTTACTGGAGGGAGAAAAAGTGAAAAAGCAAAAACAAAAAGGTAAATCTGTTCAGGATTTGATGGGCATAAAAACCTTTACGAAAAACGGTTTAAAGGTCGGCAAGGAAGAATTTATTTTCTATATGGTTCAGCCTACAAATATTTCTGTGCTTTCCCACATGAATATCGAAATCAAGGTGCGCCACCTGATGATGGTACTTTCTGCTGTGCCGGATATTGAAATCACCTGTACCGATTCCTGCGAGTGTTTCGATACAAATAAAAGTTATATCAAAGGCAGGATTGAAACTGAACAGAATGAAAAGGTCAGAAAAATTCTGAATAAGGATTTGGATTTTCTCGACAGTATTCAGACGGAAACCTCAACCGCAAGACAGTTCCTGTTCATTGCAAGGTGTAAATCTTCAAAATCCGAAAATGTTTTGCAGAAAGCAAACAGAGTCGAAAAAATCATATCCGATCAGGGGTTTGAAGTAACCCGAATGAAAAAATCAGACATAAAGCGTTTTCTTGCAATCTACTTTGAGGCGAGTATGAACGGCGATTTAATGCCCGATTATGACGGCGAGCAGTATTTTGAAAAGGAGCAGACCTATGAAGAAGCATAAAGGGAAAATCCAAATGGGAATTGTGATAGGCATATTTTCTGTAATTATAATTGCCTGCCTGGTTTCAATATTCTCACAGGTGTATACAGAATACAAAGAGAATGAAAGTTTTGAAAAGCTTGCAGAAATCGTGACTGAGGATACAACAGATGCAACCATTGAAGAAACAATTAAAAAGCCAAATATATTAAAAGTCAGCGATTTTGATAATGAAGTTCAGGCTGAACAAACTGTGTATTGCACAGCCTACTATCAGCCACACTCTGTTTCCGATTTGCTGTCGATGAATAGTGAATGCTTCGGCTGGATAAGTATAGCAGGCACAAATATCAATTACCCTGTTATGCACACACCAAGCAATCCGCAGAAGTATCTGAACAAAAACTTTTACGGCGAGTACAGCTATAGCGGTACACCGTTTCTGGACAGCAGATGTTCTGCCGACAGTACAAATTTAATCATATACGGTCATCATATGAACAACGGCACAATGTTTGCAGATCTCTGTAACTATACCGATTATTCGTACTTTACGGAACATCCGACAGTTGTGCTTGAAACGAAAGACGGGGCATTTGCATACTCTGTCTTTTCTGTTATGAAAGTAAAATCCGATGATGATTGGTACAAATTCTTAACAACAGATTTGTACGAAACCTATGAAAAATGGGTCAGTTATGCAAAATCAAAATCTCTGTATAACACAGAAATCACACCTGTTTACGGTCATCAAATTTTAACGCTTTCAACCTGTTACGGCTACAATCAGGATGACCGCATACTTGTGTTGGCAGTACGAAATTAAGGGGGTTAGAAAATGAAATTTCTCGATAGAAAGCCAAAGGTGCTCACACCTGAACAGGCAGAAGAAATATATACCAAAGATTTCTTTGATATGATTCTGCCGTCAACAATAAAATTCTTGACAGATCACTACATTGTCGGCGACTCATACCGCAGTGTATGGGCGGTTCGTGAATATCCGCCGTCAACTGAAGAACAGGCGATTCTTTCACAGCTTGCAGATAGAAACGGAGTAACTCTCCGCATCTATCACAGACTTGTGGAGAGTATGGAACAGCGTAAAATCATACAGAACGCAACACGCAAAAATAAGCTCAAATCAAGCGGTAACGATGTAAATGAAACCATTGAAGCACAGGGCAACTTGCAGGATGTTGTCACGCTGATGGCGAACTTACGAAAAAACAAAGAACCGTTATTGCATTGTTCTGTGTTCATAGAGCTTAAAGCCAAGAGTAAGCAGAAATTGAAGGAGTTGCAAACCGATATTGCAATGGAGCTGACACGCTCCAAGATTGAAGTGGATAGATTAACGCTAAGGCAGAAAGAAGGCTTCTTGTCGGTGAACCCCATAGGTTCAAATCAATTCGGACTTTTGTATGAAAGAGTGTTGCCTGCTTCATCTGTTGCAAATCTGTTTCCGTTTAATTTCAGTGGTAAGACAGACCCTAACGGCTTGTATATCGGTCGAGATAAGTACGGCACGAATATTCTCGTTGATTTTGACCGCAGAACTGAGGACAAGACAACGAGTAACATTCTTATTCTCGGAAACTCAGGTCAGGGTAAATCGTATTTATTGAAACTTATCCTTACAAATATTCGTGAAAGCGGAAAGAAAATCTTATGCCTTGATCCCGAAGCGGAGTATGAGGATTTGACAAATGCCCTCGGCGGTTGTTACATTGATTTTATGTCGGGCAAATACAAAATCAATCCGTTAGAACCAAAGGATTGGGGTAATGCAAATGAAGAAGTTGACTCCAAAACACCCGAACCGTTCAAGCGTGTTACCCGATTATCACAGCACATTGCATTTCTAAAGGACTTTTTCAGAACCTACAAGGATTTTACTGACGCACAGCTTGATACAATAGAAATTCTGATTATGAAGCTGTACGCACGATTCGGCATAACCGACACAACTGATTACAGCACAAAGAAACCGTCCGACTTTCCTGTGATGAGTGATTTTTACGACTTGTGTGAGGAAGAATATATGACCTACGACCACAAGCGAAAGTATCTTTATACAGAAGAAATCTTGCAGGAGGTTTGTCTTGGTATTCACAGTATGTGTGTCGGTTCTGAAAGTAAATACTTCAACGGTCACACAAACATTACTGATGACAAATTCTTGTGCTTCGGGGTTAAGGGTTTGCTTGATACTAACAAAAGGCTCAAAGACGCAATGCTATTTAATATCCTTTCCTATATGTCAAATAAGCTTCTCGGCGAGGGAAACACCGTTGCATCAATAGACGAGCTCTATTTATTTTTATCCAATCTCACTGCAATTGAGTATATCCGCAACGCAATGAAGCGTGTCCGCAAAAAGGACTCAGCCGTGGTTTTAGCCAGTCAGAACATAGACGATTTTTTGATTCCGAGCGTTAAGGAATACACAAAACCCTTGTTCTCAATCCCGACTCATCACTTCCTGTTCTTCCCCGGCAATATCAATCCTAAAGATTTTCAGGATGCACTGATGGTTGAACCGAACGAATATGATTTAATAAAATTCGGTGAGCGTGGCACTTGCCTGTATAGGTGTGGAAATGAGCGTTATCTATTACTTGTTCAGGCTCCTGAATACAAAGCCGAGATTTTTGGCAGTGCAGGGGGAAGATAAAATTTTGTATTGACAGAATTCTTTATTGATGTTACGGTAGTAATAAAACGAAAGGATGGATAAAAATGAGAAAATCTGAAATAGTTGGAAAATTTGGTGAGACATTTGTAGCATCTTTACTATATAATTTGGGGTATAAAGTTGATATGATTGACGAAAATGGTATTGACTTAGCTTGTTATAAAGAAAATAAAAAGTATGGTGTTTCGGTAAAATCAAGAAATATTCAGTTTAATATAAATAACAGTATTAATCTTACTTTTAATGATATTATCCATACTTATAATGAATCAAAATTAAGAGATTTAGAACCTGTATATGCATTTGTTGTTGCAGATTTATCAAGAATTGATGTTTTAATTGTAACACAAGAGTATGTGTTTGAAAATATGTTTTCATCTGTTGATAATGTTAACAATATTAATGAATATATGGACAAGTACACTAGTAAAAAAGAATCGGGTTCTACTAAAAGTGTTTCAACAACTTTAGCTTCAAAAAATGATTGGAAAAGTTTACTCGGAAAACACGGCGTGATTTTTGCAAATTGTTATCAGGTATAATACTGAATAATAAATTGAAGAAAAATACTTTAATGAAGTCAACTATTCATTTATTGTTATGAATAGTTGGCTTTCTGCTTTTTTGAAAGAAGGCGAGTTTTAATGAGTGCAACCATAGGTGCGGCACTAAAGAAAATAGCAGTTTCTCTGCTCACGGATAAAAATGTAATAAAAATAATAGGCGGTATAATAATCGGCATAATCATAATTGTGGTTATGCCGATTGTTGCTGTTGTTTCCGTTTTCAACGGAAGTATGGATATTGACACCGACAAGCTCAATCAGTCTATACAAGAAAACATTTCAGCCGAGCAGATGGAAAATCTACAGCTTATTAACGACACAATGACAGAGGTTGAAAATCAACTGAAAAATAAAAAGTTGTCCGACTATAACACACAGGCAGAGGTTATCTATCTGTTCTCTCTGTCCGATAAATCAGAAGATGAGAATTTTGTAAAAAACTTCGTTTCCTGTTTCAAGAAGAATCAGTCTGATGAGGATTTGATAAAAGCCGTCAATCAGAAATTCGAAACAGAGATTAAGTATGACGAGTTTCAGAAGATGATGCAGTCAATCAAGGGTGCTGAAATCAGCACCGTAGGCTTCACCGATAAGACAACGAAGAATAATCTTGACCTTGTCAGGTGGTGCGAGAACACATACAAAAACGGCTGGGGTTATGTGTACGGCGGTTACGGTCAGGTCTGCACAAAACAATATCTCGACCAACAGGCGTCGTTGTTCCCCGGAAATAACGAGGCAGGTGGTGAGATGAGAAAGGTCGGTGAAAAATGGCTCGGCAAGAGAGTTTGTGATTGCATAGGTTTGATAAAATCATATGCTTGGTACAACTCTGACAGCGGAGAAATTGTAGCAGGTTCAAACGGGTTTACGGATTGCGGAGCAAATTCCATTTGGAGCAGTGTAACTGAAAGCGGACCGATTTCAAATATGCCCGACACACCCGGACTTGCTGTCTGGATGGACGGTCACATCGGTGTATATGTTGGCAACGGTGAGGTGATTGAAGCACAAGGCACCGTTTACGGAGTTGTCAAAACCAAACTTGAAGGACGAGGTTGGACAAAGTGGTTGAAAATACCGAATATTAAATATGTAAATCAAAGCAACAAGAACTGACGAGGTGATTTTTTATGAAGAAAACAAGCGTAAGTATTATATACGAAGATGAAAAACTGAATGCAGTAAAAATGTATATGGAACAGCGTGATTTAGATTTCAAGGAAGAGCTTGAAAAATCGGTGGACTCTTTATACGCAAAATATGTTCCTGCAAATGTGAGAGAGTTTATTGATATGAAAGGTTCACAGGTAAAAACACCCAAGCCTAAAAAGCCAAAGCCACAGGAAGAAAATACAGAGGTGGCAACTTGAAAAATCAGAATTTCGGAATAGAAATTGAAATGACCGGCATCACTCGCAGTACTGCGGCGAAAGTGATTGCCGGTTATTTTCATACAGACGCAACTCATGTCGGCGGTTGCTATGACGCTTATTCTGTCCGTGATAATGACGGCAGGATGTGGAAGATTATGCGTGACGCAAGCGTTCGTTGCGAAAATCGTTCGGGAGCAAATGCAAGCACAATGTACTCGGTTGAATTTGTCACTCCGATTTGCAACTATGACGATATAGAAACCATTCAGGAGTTAGTCAGAAAGCTTCGTGGTGCAGGAGCGAGAGTCAACTCAAGCTGTGGTTTGCATTGCCATATTAATGCGGCTCCGCATACCCCGAAAACACTTCGCAATATCGTAAACATTATGGCGGCGAAAGAGGATTTGCTCTACAAGGCATTAAAAGTGAATGTATCAAGAGAACATTACTGTCAAAAGATGGACACACGCTTCCTTGATGAAATCAATAACCGTCCTCCGATGTCTATGGAGCAATTCAAGTCAATGTGGTATGACGGCGAGGATTACAGCTACCGACACTATGATGACACACGCTACCATGCTTTGAATCTTCACAGCGTGTTCTACAAGGGTACGATTGAATTCCGTCTTTTTAATTCAACTTTACACGCAGGCGAGGTCAAAAGTGCTATTCAGCTTTGCCTTGCAATCAGTCATCAGGCGTTGATTCAGAAGTCTGCAAGACACGCTAAAACTGTATCGGATAATGAAAAGTACACTTTCAGAACTTGGCTTTTGAGATTAGGTTTGATAGGTGATGAGTTCAAGACAGCTCGTCATCATCTGCTGAAAAATCTTGATGGAAACATTGCGTGGAAGGATCCTGCACAGGCTGAAAAGCAAAAGGAAAGGCTTGCTCGAAAACGAGCCGCACAGTTGAACGATACAGTTCAGAATACAAACGAAAATATAAATATCAACGAACCCGAATCTGAAACTGCAACTGAGCAGAATGAGGATTCGGGTTTTGTTATGAGTATGTAAGGAGAGAAATCTATTATGAGTAAAAAATTATACATTGCCTATGGCAGTAATCTCAATCTTAAACAGATGAAATACCGTTGCCCCACAGCAAAGCTTGTCGGAAAGGGTGTAGTAGAAAATTACGAATTGCAGTTCAAGGGTATGCCTCACTGCTCCTATGCAACAATCGCACCTTGTGTTGGCAAGTCCGTTCCCGTTGCATTGTGGGAGCTTCAGACGAGAGATGAAAAACTCCTTGACCGCTATGAGGGCTATCCCTCTCACTACTTCAAACAGGACTTGCCTGTGAAATTGAATAACGGTTCTGAACTGACTGCAATGGTTTACATTATTAATCTTAAGCAGAATTTCGGATTGCCAAGTGCAAGCTACTACGATACAGTATCACAGGGCTACAAGGATTGCGGTTTTGATTTAAAAGCTTTAAACGAAGCCGTGAATGACAGCGCAGAAAAGTTCTACGAAAACCTTGAACAGAACAACCTGTTTGATTCACCTGATGAAGATGAAGATATGGGAATGGGTGGTATGACTTTATGAATGAGAGAAAGAAATTGAAAAAGCAACTGTTTGATAAATATTTTTTCAAAATGTATTTGTCGGTAAACGAAGTTAAGAAATTACTTTCCAAAAATCCAAAGGACAAGCATGACACTCTCTTTGCTTCACTCACAGTCGGCTGTGTGAAAATCAACGCTGTTGTATTCCCTACACCCGATAAAATGCTCCTCGGCTTTGACGTTCTTGTAAAGGACACACCCGAGAGCGAGGAATGGATTTGCTACGATACGCTATCAGACGAAATTAAGTTATCCCCTCGCAGTATTGAGCAATCAATGTTCGATATTCTGAACCGTGAAGTCAATGAGTACGGACTGTCATATACCCAGTGTAATTTTGAAGTGATAAACGGTAAAGTGATTAAATAAATAATATCGGCGGTATTCTCGCCACATTCGCCTTGTGTCGGCTTTTAAAGGAGAAGTCGGGTAAGTATCCGAAATTAAAGAAAAATCAAAATATGACGATTTGTGGCGAGGTGTGAAAAATCGATGATATGGTAAATCGGGCGGTATTTCAAGGGCTGAAAAATAAGCAGGAGAAAGACACGGGGTTGCAGTCGCTCCCTCGTGTCGGTTTACGGCAGACGGCAACGCCGACTGCCATGCGGTTTTTCGCACTTTTCAGCCTCAAAAATCCATAGGGGTTAATTTTCAGCCTTGGGGTTGTACTTGTGGGTTTAACTGCCCGAATTGCCGAATAAAATGCCGAAATTCAAGGAGTTGCAACTATGGGTTGTAACAAAATAGGAGGTTTTGCACTTGAATGAAACGGATAACAGAAAAGAAATAAAGCGAAAGTTTGCACTCTGGATAAAGGAATCAACACTTGATATGGTTCAGAACATTTACAAGGAAGATAATTGTGGGAGTCGAAGTGAGTTTATTGAAAAGGCAATAATTTTCTATGTGGGTTACCTGTCCTCAAACGACAACAGTCAGTATCTTCCCAATGTGGTTACTTCAACCTTGAAATCAATCGTTGCCGAGAGCGACAATCGAATGAGCAGACTCATCTTCAAATTAGCCGTCGAACTTGCTATGACAATGAATATTATTGCTTCATCACAGGATATAGACAAACTGACACTTACAAAGCTTCGTGGCGAGTGCGTCAAGGAAGTCAAACGGCTCAACGGTTCGTTTTCCTTTGATGACGCATACGATTGGCAGAAAGGGTAGTTATTCGTGGCAAGATTAGTTACAAAATTCAAATATCTAAAGCCGAATCGTAAAGTTAGTGCAGGCGGTTACGCAAAATATATTGCCACCCGTGAGAGAGTTGAGAAGATTGACAGCTCGCAAAAGTTTGCTTCTGCAACAGAAAAACAGAAGCATTTAATTGAAAAAATTATAAAGGATTTTCCCGACAGTAAGGATATGTTTGAGTATGCTGATTACATTGAAAAGCAAAATCAAGGTTCGGCATCTGATTTCATTTCAAGAGTTATGGAAGATTACGCTTATGAAATCTCGGGAAGAAAAGCATATGCCGATTACATCGCTACCCGACCTCGTGCTGAGAGATTCGGTTCTCACGGGCTGTTTACCGATGACGGTGTTCAGGTACAGTTGAGTAAGGTTACCGAAGAACTCGACCGTCATAAGGGAAATATCTGGACTGCAATAATATCAATACGCAGAGAAGATGCAGAAAGGCTTGGCTTTAATACCGGAGCTCGCTGGCGGGATATGCTCCGCACACAGACAGAAGCACTTGCTAAAAATCTGAAAATACCAATGGAGAATCTTCGTTGGTATGCTGCATTTCATAATGAATCGCACCACCCTCATGTGCATCTGATTGCATATTCAACTGTGGAGAACGAAGGCTATCTCACGCAAAAGGGAGTTGAAAATCTGCGCTCGTCATTTGCAAAAGATATTTTTCAGCAAGATTTATTGTGCATCTATGAAAAGCAAACCGAACACAGGGATAAGCTCCGTGCTGAGGCTCGTGATATTGTAGAGGATTTGGTTTCAAAAATCAACTCTGAAATATATATCAGCGCATCAATTCAGCATAAGCTGTTGGAACTTGCCGACAGGCTTTCAAAAACGAAAGGTAAAAAGGTTTACGGTTATCTGAAACCCGATGTAAAAGCAACCGTTGATTCCATTGTTGATGAGCTTGCCAACGACAATAGAATTAAAAAGCTGTATGACCTCTGGTACGAGCAAAAGGAAAATACAATCCGCACCTACACAGATGAAATGCCTGACAGGATTCCTCTTGCCAAAAATAAGGAATTCAAGTCAATCAAGAATGCAATAATCAAGGAAGCGTTGAAATTAATTCCTAACGAAGATGAAGTGGAATCAAAAGAGAATACAGACGAAGAATCTGTTTCAAATCCCTTTGAATATGAAGAAAACACCTCTGCCGAATCAGTCTTTGATTCAGACAGAGATGTTCTGTATCCTCGTTATTCAATTAAAACCAACCGAAACAGCGTTGCATTTTCTTCTCTTTATCTCCTGCGCTACCTCTGCAATATGATTCAAAGTAGGCTTCGCTTTGAAGAAAAGCAGAAAGCACAAAGGACGGATAAAAAGTTACAGCAGAAAATTAATGATAAAAAGCAGGCTCAGGGGTTGAAAATGTAATCGATATATTACGTTTAATAAGCTGGAGTTCTATAATATATTGTTAGATAAGATTTATGTTTAACATTTCTTTTTTAGTCTGTTAATCATTTTTTCATATTCATAATAAGTCTTATTGTTTCCATGGCTTTTTCTTCTAAACTTGATAAAATCACCAGCCCAATTGTCATATTGTTTTATCAGTCTATTCCCACTCATTTTTTTCACAATTTTAATATCGTATATCTTCTCATTAACGCCAGTAGCAAAATATTCTAACTCGTTCAAATACCTTAGTTTTTCATTGTGGTTAAGAGTATTTGTGTTAAAATAATTTTTGCGTATTTCCGAAAGACTCTTCAAAGTATCCATTTTTCTTTCTTTTTTTAAACCATGTCTATAAAGTGTTATTGAAATAATTATTGCCACGGCGGCTGATACCCCACTTATTATCTCAAAAAACTGTACTACTATATCCATTTTTCCTCCACAAAATCCAATTTATTAATCAGTTTTTCTATTATTATCATACCACATAAAAAGAAAGTTGTCTATCAAATAATCCAATTTCCACCAAGGAACAACTGCGCCTAAATGCTGACTGGTGCCTCTTGTCATGGTGATAAGAGAAGAACTACCCACTATAAGATATTACAGCAGAAAGAAAAAATATATTAAGACTAAGGAAGTGATAAAAATGTCAACCTACATTTATTTTACAAAAGAACAGCGAGAACAGGCAAGGAGAACCGACCTTGCTAATTTTTTAATCAGTCAAGGCGAAAAAGTCAAGAAATCAGGGTCAGAATATGAATGGCTTGACGGTTTGCAAAAGGTAACAATCAGAGGTCACCTCTGGTATCATCAGTACGAACAGAAAGGCGGTGATGCAGTTGATTTTGTCCGCAGATTTTACAACAAGGACTATGCCGAAGCGGTGGAAATGCTTTTGAATGGTAGCGGTGGTCAAATTATAACCTCACCGCCCATAGAAAGAGTACACAAATCTTTTGAACTGTCGCCGAGAAATGACAGAATGAGCAGAGTTTTTTCTTATCTGCTGTTGACTCGTGGCGTTGACAAGGATGTGCTCTTTGAATTTATCAGGAACCGAATGATATATGAATCGGCAGATTTTCACAACGCAGTATTTGTCGGCTATGATTCAAGCGGTAAACCTCGCCACGCACACAAGAGAGGAACGGTGACAAGCAATCCGTACAAGGGAAATGTCGCAGGCAGTCAACCTGAGTTCAGCTTCCACTGGCACGGCACAAGCGACAAGATATTTTTATTTGAAGCTCCGATTGATATGCTTTCCTACATTTCAATGCACAAGGAAAACTGGAAAAATCATAGCTTTGCGGCATCCTGCTCCGTTTCGGACAGGGTGCTTTTTCAATGCCTTAAAGATAATCCAAACATCAAAAATGTGTTTCTCTGCTTTGACAATGACGAGGCAGGACAGACAGCCAACAAACGCATAGCCGACAAACTGAATATTCAAAACGAAATCCTCATTCCAACTCATAAAGACTGGAATGAGGATTTAACTTTATCAGAAAAAGGAGATGAACGAATATGCCATCAGGTATTGTAACTTTGATAATTGTAACAGGTTCAATGTTGGCTTTGTTTGTGATTATTACAACAGTTGGTAATAACTATTCTCTTAACCAAATAAAAAACAAAACTGTCGGACAAGGACAGTACGGCACGGCTCGTTGGGCAACTAAAAAAGAGATTAAGAGAACCTACAATCAGATTGATTTCAAACCCGATGAATGGCGTACAAATCCCGACAGCAGACCAACTGAACAAGGTATAGTTGTCGGCTGTAAGAACAGCAAAAAAGTAACAACAGCAATGGTTGATACAGGAGATGTCCACGCTCTGATGATTGGTGCGGCAGGTGTCGGCAAGACTGCATTTTGGCTTTATCCATGCATTGAATATGCCTGTGCATCGGGTATGTCATTTTTATCAACCGACACTAAGGGCGATATTGTTCGCAACTATGGAACAATCGCAGAAAAGTATTACGACTACAAAATTTCAGTCATAGATTTGCGTAATCCCACACGCTCCCATGGTAACAATCTTCTGCACCTCGTAAACAAATATATGGACTTATACAAAGCCGAATCCGAACAGCTTGTTTACAAGGCAAGAGCCGAAAAATACGCAAAAATCATTTCAAAAACGATTATTCTTTCAGGTATGGACTCAGCTTCATTCGGACAGAACGCTTACTTTTATGATGCGGCAGAGGGACTTTTAACAGCGACCATTCTGCTTGTTTCAGAATTCTGTGAATCCGAAGAAAGGCATATTGTTTCGGTATTCAAAATCATTCAGGAGTTACTTGCTCCGACCAACAAGAAAGGCAAAAATCAGTTTCAGCTATTAATGGATTATCTTCCCGATGACCACAAGGCAAAATGGTTTGCAGGGGCAGCTCTCAACACAGCCGAGCAGAGTATGTCAAGTGTTATGAGTACGGCACTTTCAAGGCTGAATGCCTTTCTGGATTCCGAACTTGAACAACTTTTGTGCTTTGATACAGAGATAGACGCTGAAAAATTCTGTAATGAAAAGTGTGCGATATTCATTGTAATGCCGGAAGAAAACCCCAACACATTCTTTATGGTATCACTCATTATCCAACAGCTCTACCGTGAGATACTGTCGGTTGCAGATGAAAACGGCGGTGTACTGAAAAATCGCTGTGTGTTCTTCTGCGATGAATTTGGAACCTTGCCAAAGATTGATTCAGCCGAGATGATGTTCTCAGCTTCTCGTTCAAGGCGTTTGCAGATAGTTCCGATAATCCAATCCTTTGCACAGTTGGAGAAAAATTACGGCAAAGAGGGTGCTGATGTAATTATCGACAACACACAGCTGACAATCTTTGGCGGTTTTGCTCCCAACAGCACAAGTGCAGAAGCGTTGTCAAAAGCACTTGGAAGTCGAACCGTTATGAGTGGCTCGGTGAGTAGGAGCAAAAACGATCCGTCACAATCCTTGCAAATGATTGAACGACCATTGATGACTCCCGATGAGCTGAAGTCACTTCCAAAAGGCACATTTGTTGTTATGAAAACAGGTTTTTATCCTATGAAAGTAAAACTAAAGCTGTTTTTTAAATGGGGTATTAAATTTGAAGAAAAGTATGAGGTCATGGAAAACGGCAACCGTGAGGTTCACTATGCCAACCGTTCGGAGTTGTTCAATAACATAATTCAGAAATACTATCCTCACTATCTTGAACAGCCTGCAACTGATTCGGATTTTGATGAGGCAAGCAGTGAGAAAAAGAAGAAAAATGAAAACCTAAAGACCTCGCCAAATGCAGAACAGACTGAGTGTGAAGATATTGTTGATGCGGATGAACCAACATCAGCACAGCAAGATGAGCCAACAAAAGAACCCGAAAATTCAAGCGTTGAACAGAACAAAAATAAGCAGGAAAAAGTAGTCGTCAGAACCGAGCGACCACCACAGGGGGATAACAGCAATGAGTAGATTAACTTTTCTGTATCAAATGGACTTACCTCACAGAGCCGTAGCCGTATATACATACCTCCACGACCGAGCAAACAAAAACGGTGAATGCTGGCCCTCCGTAAATACAATAGCAGGCGACATAAAGCTGTCGCCTGCCACAGTAAGAAGAGCTATTAAAGATTTAAAAAAAGTTGGACTAATCGAAACCAAGCAGAGATACCGTGAACATGGGGGTAAAAGTAGCTTGCTATATAAAATGTTTAATAGGCAAAAATAATAACAATAAATCCAACTGCAAAACTTTTAAATTTGCAATTTCTTTCCGATTCTTAATTCCATCAATTAGATCTCATCTTGCTGATATCAGTATTATTAGGTATTGGAATTTCTCATTATATAATGCATTTCATTAGTCAAGGAATTATATGATTCGATTACTGCGTTATCTCCGAATTTCAAACACAATGTTTGAGGTGAAGGTCATATCATTCTCATTGAATTTCATATTTATTTCACCGTCATATTTTTTAACTACTCTTTTAATGCTTTTCAGTCCCGTTCCATGTATTGCGTCAGATTTTTTTGATGATGCTATGCGGTTGTTCTTGACGGCTACAATATTCTTGACCGAGTTTGTAAGCTGTATTGACAGATACTTATTTTTGCGGACGAAAGCCGAAAAATCTATAAATCCGTTCTCTGTATTTTGTGCCGCTTCAACTGCGTTTTCAAGCAGATTGTCAAGCAGAGCAGTTATGTCGGGTTCACTCATAAAGCCAAAATCAGCACCTCTGATGTCAATATTCATCTTCACTCCGAACTTGTCACAGAAGGATTTGTACCTGTTGACGATTGAATTGACCATAGGATTGTTGCAGTAATCAACAGATTTATTTATGCTGAAGTCTTCAATAAAATCGTCTATGTACTCTGTAACAGACTTGTCTTTGGCAATGCTCTTAATGGCGTTTAAATGCCGTTTTATGTCGTGCATAACAATTTTTGAGTTTTCATTTTGCTCATTAAGTAAATCATAATACTCAGCCGTAGATTTTTCCTTTTGCCTTTCATATTCCAATTCCATATTGTGTCTTTGAGTTTTCAAAGTAAATTCATATACCCAAAAAACCGCTATATTTGAGAAAAGTAATAGCACTATACTTATTATTAATAAATACATGTATTTTTGTTCTAAATCAAAATTGTGTAGTGCATATGATACTGCATACAGTAGCAGAATGCTTGAGGCAGGTAAAACCAAAAGAGGTATAGAAAGAGAATAACTTTCTGATTTATGTTCTTTTATTGAGAATTTTGATACAAAGTAAATTATCAAAAAATATAACAGTTTACTGATAGTCGATTGAATAATGAGACTTAGAGAATTATCCAGGCAAGTGAATAAATCCGTACCGAATAATACTGTTGAAACAAACATGACAATACTTTCTGTGATTGCCATAAATATAAGTAATATGCTACAGTGGAAAATACAGGATTTAACACTTATGAAATAACAAAAATAAAGTAAAAAGAAGTTACACGCAAAAAATGCAATTAAATTAACCAATGTTAAATTCAATAATCGAGATAAATACAATAATACATACACAATAACAACTGAAAATAACAAAAATTTTTTGCTTGATTTTCTTTCAAATTTGTTTTCAAAATAAAACAGTGATATCAGAATTTCTGCAAGAAAAATAAACGCATAGCAAATTGTATATACCATTTTTATACCCCTATGTATGCAAAATATGCCTTTTTAAAGTTTGAATAGTTCCTTTGAGATATAGGTAGAGTTTCACTTCTTAAATCTACATTAATATTAAGCTCAGTCTTATTAAAATCCGAGACATACCTCAGATTAACAAGATAGCTGTAATGCGGTTGTGCAAAATAATCGTAATCCTTTAGTTTTTCTTTCCAATAACTTAATTTTTTATTTGTATAAAACTTCTTCTGACGTGTTATAATAGCAGCCTTTCTTTCTTCAATAGTTATATATACTATATCGCTTGTGAAAACAGAATAATACTCGTCATAGTATTCAAGAGTTATTATTTGAGTATTGGAATGATAATAGTTAATAGCCGTATTTAATGCTCTGAAAAAACGGTTATTGTCAATAGGCTTTGACAGATAGCGAAACACGTCCAAATCCATAGCGTCATCAAGATAAGCATCATGCGAGGTTATAATAAAAATAATTATATTAGAGTTTACCTTTTTTAATTGTGCGGACAAAGTCAGACCATTTACCAGAGGCATTTCAATATCAATGAACGCCATATCATAACTGATATTACTATTCAGTAGCTCTACACCATTGTAAAACAAATCAATATCAAAAGCTATTCTATGTTTATCTGAAAATGTATTCAGATTGTTTTTTATTTCATCGACAATACATTTATCATCGTCACAAATTAATACTTTCAAAAGAAAAACCTCCTTGAAATAATATATTATATTATAACATATATTTCAAAAAAATGTCATTAAATGTTATTCTTTTAGATGCAAAATTTCAAATTTTACCTTAATAATTTTGAAATCACATCACTTTGAGCAAATTTGACATCATTTTTGCAAGAATTATGTTTTTACTTTTAATATGTGCTAAAA
>ERZ1035041.263-NODE-263-length-28110-cov-5.712208_pt1 | contig 28110 bp, 31 predicted proteins | sample MGYA00520684_ERZ1035041 | MGnify/ENA primary metagenome ERZ1035041 (study PRJEB33766, sample SAMN09781699) | gut metagenome | biome: gut microbiome | host: Homo sapiens | place: Madagascar | study: EMG produced TPA metagenomics assembly of the PRJNA485056 data set... | reverse complement strand
GATTGACAGCATGCTCTTCCTATAAATTTCACTTTTCAGCTTGTCTTATAGGCACATTTCCTTGAAAAATCGACTTCAACTAATAAAAACGACTCAAAAATACCCATAAAACAGCATTTACATGCTATCTTATGGGTATTTTATAATAGAATTATCTCAAAAACTCAAAAAACACTGCAATTCAACCTATAAAACTTCCGTTAATACGACTACCTATAGGTATCACGTCAAATTCTGCCTGATATAGACAGGCGGCTTATTAGCCATGAAGTCCTGCTGACTGACGAATCATATCCTCAACAACAATATCGTATATCTCCCCGATAGTACTGCAGTACTCAAGCACCTTCCAAGGCTCGTTAGTATGAAAATGAATCTTGATAAGATCCTCATCACCTGCTGCAATCAGGCAGTTTCCTTCAAAATGCTCTGTAATATAATCTGCAATAACGTCCTCATCTAAATCTTCATCTCTTCTGTCAATAAGAAGCTGTGTATCATAACGGTATGCAAACTGATCATCTTCAACATCTACACTATGTATATCTGACATAAAACAATCCTCCATAATCTGTCTTTATGTGTGGTCAGACACATGTTATACCTGACTAACCCGAAACATTATCTCACATATGAATCATAACTTCAAGCATCAGAATATTCTTCTGATAAAATTATACAATCCATTATTCCATACACTGACCTCATGTGCTCCCTGTCTTATATAGAAAATGTGGTTAATTCCATGACTTGTCATATAATCCGAATAATTAATGGCAGACTCCTTACAGTAAGGATCACTGTCGCCAGTTACAATAAGAGTAACCAAAGGCTGCTGCCCTCCATCCTTAACAAGTTCAGGTAGAAGAAATCCCCTGTTTCCGTATACTCTTTCTCCACTTCCTGTATCAACAACTCCGCCTACCGGTGCAAATGCACCTACATATCCAAACACATCAGGATGTGCAAAACACAGGAAAAGTGATTCTCTTCCACCAAGCGAATATCCTGCTATCGCCGTATTCTCTCTTCCCATTCTGGTAGAATAATGCTCGTTAATATAAGGAATCAAAGCATTAATAACATCATACTCACACGCATCATATTTTGCTGTAAGTTCAGAGAAATCATAGTCTGACTCCTGACCACCATCAGCATCTGTGAATACAGTAAAACTCACCATAATCACAGGATTCCTGTTATAATCATCAACTGCATTCTGTGCAACATACAAAGCACCAATTCTGCTATATTCAGAATAACTTCCGCCCATTCCATGCAGTAGATACACAACCGGATAACTCTGTGATTCATCATAATCCCTTGGAAGATATACACAAGCCTTGCGCTCACTTCCGGTTGTCGGTGAATAATAGCTTATCTCATCAACATTTCCATATGTTACACCCGGTCGTTCATCATTATAATCATCTGGTGTGTCATACTCTGCCGTTACTTCATTAGACACTGTTCTGCTCTTACAGCCTGACAACCATGTGGCTGTAAATGCTGTTACCAGTATCATTAACACAGCAGCCAGCTTGTATATATTTCTTGAAATCATAATCCGTTACCTCTGACATACCTTCTTACAATCTCTAATCCGCCAACCGGTGCGCAGAACTTCTGATTATGCTTTCTGCACTCCTCATAAACATATTCAAGATTAAACCACTCAACGCCATCTAATTCTTCCTTCTGTAAGGTAAGCTCATCTATATTGACTGGCTTCGTGTATACATAGACAAATGCTATCTCACTGTCCTTAAACATCTTGCCATAGAATTCTTTTTCATACTGGATTACAAATTTATCAACAAACTGTAAATCATCAACAGAAGCCTTAATTCCAAGCTCTTCATGCAATTCTCTTATAGCAGATTCTTCCGGTTCATCACCAGCCTGAATATGTCCCGCCGAAGAAGTATCATATCTTCCCGGAAATGAATCCTTATTCATAGCCCTTTTCTGAAGCAGTACCTCTGCACCTTCATCAGACTTTCTTACAATCCACACATGCGCCGTTCTATGTCTGATTCCCTCACTATGTGCAGTTTTACGCTCAACAGTCTCGCCTGTTGGCTTTCCATTCTCATCAACAACATCAAGTAATTCCATGTTAAATCTGTACTCCATAATAATAAAAAGCCACCAGCTATCGCGAGTTCTACGGGAAAATAATATGATTGGACCTAGACTCCGATAGTACCGCTTTCGCAGCACCCCTCCCAGGACTGGTGGCTTACATATTATATTACTATGTGATGGAAAATTCCATAGGGTATATTCTATTTATTATCACATACCTCATCTGTCCAGGTATTATACTTTCCATCGTTGCTTTTTCTGATGTCCTTCTCATTGTAATTATTGAGCTGCTCCTTAAGCAGCTCAATCTGTAATTGTGTCTTCCTGTTAAGCTCATACAATTCATTAATCCTGTTTTTAAAAAAGAACATAATAGTGAGGCTAAATCCAACCCAGTATATGAGAAATAAGGTGGTAAATTTCCTTAACTTATGTTCCCTGCGCTGCTGCCTTTTACGTTCATTGATATAACGCATTTTTCGCTCCGTATCCATCATTCCTCCTCAATTTTTATAAAACCATTGTATTAATCCGGACTGACATGTTGTGTCACAGAAAAATATTCATGAATAAATTTACTGTGACAGGCTTTGTCGCTAATCTGATGTACCATATTGTCTATAAAATATAGTATAATTAATATCAGGAGGCATCGGATATGGATAATGAATATAAGAATTACAAAGCTGACAGAGTCCTTAAACTGCTGTTTCGGGCTTTAAAGGGCGAGTCCCTCTCGGTAGCCGCACTCGCCGACGAAAGTAATGTGTCAACAAGAAGCATAACAAGAGATATTAACGATTTGAAAGCATTTCTCGCTGACTATCGCGATATCCTTGGCAATGCCGAGTTAAAATACTCTGCTTCAGACCATTGCTACACATTAGAGATGGATAATCTGTTTTCTAACAAAGAGCTTTTTGCCATAGCTAAAGTGCTTATCGGAAGCCGGGCGTTCAGCCATGAAGAACTACTTACAATAATAGGAAAACTGAAAACACATACAAGCTATTCAGACAAAAAACGCCTTGAACAGCTTATTGCCAAAGAAATGTTTAACTATGAGGAAGTCGGCTCAGACTGCGACAGCGTGATTGATAATGTATGGAAGCTCTCCAACTACATTCAGGAACAGCGTGCAATCACAATCAGCTATTACAAAATGAACCGTGACAGGGTCAAGCACAGAATCATACCAGTATCAATAATGTTCAGTGAATACTACTTCTATCTGATTGCGTATAAATGCGAAGACACATTATCTGATACGCCTACATATTTCAGAATAGACAGAATCTGTGATATGACCGTTCACAGGGAAAAGCTTGAGCTACCTAAAAATGTTGAATTTGATGAGGGACTGCTCCGCAAACGAAGCCAGTTCATGTGGCCGGGACCACTCAGAAAAATCAGATTTGAATTCACCGGACCATCACTTCAGGCAATCCTCGACCGCCTGCCAACCGCCAGAGTAATTGACCGCTACGATAACAAATATCTCATCGAAGCGGAAGTCTACGGCAACGGAATCAAAATGTTCCTGTTAAGTCAGGGTTCGTGGGTTAAAGTAATTTTCCCTGATGAATTTGTTAAGGAAATGAAAGATGAGATAGAAAAAATGCAGTCGCTGTATTAAGAAGACATTTAAACAACAACTCCCCATAAGCAGTCAACGCTTATGGGGCGTTTATTATTAATATTCAGTTATTATTCACATCAAATCTTACTTAACAAATCCGCTTTCTTCGCAGCGAATTCCTCTTCCGAAATAATTCCTGCATCCTTTAACTGTGCAAGCTTCTGCAACTGCTCCAATGCGTCAGGCTGCACCGGAGCTGCCTGAACCTGAATAGGCTGTGCTGCGGCTTTCTTAGCATTTTTTCTCATCTCATGATAAATTGCAATAATTCGTGTCGCCTCGGCAAGATACAGGGTATTGATAACTTCTTTCGAGCCGGCAACTGAAACCTCCAAGTCGCATAGCTTAAATGCAGCTGTAAGTGCAGTATCAATAACTGCTGTCAGGAAATCACTTGATGTAGAATTCTGAATTGTTGACATGCTTGTCACATCTTCAAAATAAAACTGCTTAACATTAGCCGTTGCTCCAAGCATTTCCCTGTTCACAAATATCAGCTGATTATCAGTACACGCAACATAATCTACCGCTGCAAGTGAATCCAAGCCGCCTGCATAGAAAAGAAGCTGCTCGTCATCATCAATAAAGTACTTCTTAACCTGCGCGTATATCTTATCACCAATCTTGGCTCTTATCTGGTCGTTGACCTCCTGCCTGTCAATCGTGAAATCCTGCTTTCCAAGGCACTCAAAATAATAATTAAGTGACATAAAATCCTGTCTGTAAGAGCCTTTAATGCTGATTGTAGTCAGCTTAACTCCGTTAACCATCACATTTGCAGCAGAATCATTAATCTCCATTACAAATGTATTGATATTGGCTGTCGGAATCTTGCCCTTAACCCAGAAACTGCTGTCCTTCTCATATCTGAACTTAAATGCGATGAAATCCTCAGTGATAACCATACCGGCTTCATTGCCATCTTTAACAAAAATGTGTGGAACTGCGCCCTGCAAATCGACACCGCCCTTATCAGCAAACTTCTTCATTGCCTTTTCATCAATATATGGTGACATTGTAAGGCATGAAATGTTAGGTCTGCTGCCAGGAAGCACAAGCATTTCATAATAATCCTTAGTAAATTTGTCAATCGCAGCCCTGTTGCCTTCGCCCCAGAACTTTGCACCGCCTTCAGCATACTCTGCCGTAATGCTCTCAATCAGCTTCTCTGAGTATTCCTTCACTTCCTGCTCCATAGCCGCTGTATAAGCCTGCTTCTCAGCTTTCTTCTGCTCATTAGCCTCTTTCATCTTGCCATAAGTATCCATTGCTGAATCCTTCATCGCACCAGCTTTCTCTGCAGCCTTTCCTGCTGTTTCCTTTAACTTGTCCATAAATCCCATAGTCATATCCTCCTTTGGTTGTTCACTTTATTTGATGTCTAAAGTTTACCGTCGAAGGATGACAGGATGTGGCAGAGTAAAATAATACTTTTCTTACTTTTCAGTTCCTTCTTTATTATATAGAAGATTTACACCTTCAAGCACCACCTGTGATATGGTCTGTTGATGTCTGGCAGCATATTCTTTGATTTTCTCATGTTCTGCCTGTGTCACACGAACACCAAGCACACTCTGTTTTGGATTATCACTTTGTGGTCTTCCACCTGCATGAGCCATCAACTGCTACCTCCTTTTCATCATACTTATATTATACAGCATGATCAGTTTTTGTTCAACACAAACTTTTGATTAATCGCAATATAATCCAACTAAATTAGGAACAATTTTTCGCACCATGTTTTCACATTCACCAGGAATACGAAACTGCTCTAGATATGCCTCAAAAATATCCGTATTTACTAACACCTTATTGCCTATCTTATAGGTTGCCCCACATTTCCGTGCATGTTCCTGAATCATAGTAAGTCCTATGCTATAAAGTTCTGTTGCTTCTTTATAAGAAACAAATCTCTTCCTTACCTCTGGAACTGACAAATCAATTTTCCCTTGGCTAGTTATATTGCTAATCTTCTTTTCTTGCATCTTGCACTCTCCTTTTCTCATAGGGAAAGCCTTCTGCAATATGGTCATACTAATTGTACTCCCACAGTAGTTTCTGTTCAACTATATCTTAGATTAACTATATAACTTTGCCATATCTGGGATGAATTTTCTTGCCATTCCTTCGTAATCACCTGGAATACGATACTGTTCCAAGTATGCTTCAAAAATATCTGTATTTACCAGAACCTTGTTACCCATCTTATACGTAGCACCTGCTGTCTTCGCATGTTCCATTACTCTTGTAATTCCCATACTATAAAGCTCTGCTGCTTCCTTATAAGTAACAAATCTCTTTCTTACTACTGGATCTGATAGATTAACTTTCTTCTCCGCCATAGCCTTTCGCTCCCTTCTACATATTCGAAAACCTTACCGGTTCTTCTATAATGTATTTGGGTTGAAAAAAGACTGATTGCTAAATTGAGATGGATTTATTTGCATTTTTTATACTATTAATATTAAAACTAATTTCTTAAGTGTATTATCTTCCCCTTATTTTTTCTTATCCTTGAACAAATCTCCTATAGACTTGATTCTCATTTTAGTTTTGCATAACTCACATAACCCCATATCGATATGATCCTGAGGAGTCATAATAATTCCACCACTCTCCCAACGGTACATTCGTTTACATTTTCTACAAACCTTAAATTCTACTTTTCTCATTATCATTCACCGCCTTTTATGTTGTGGCTAATAATTTTCTTGCCTCAGGAGAACGTAATCCATATTCTGTCACATCAGCAGCCAATGCTGCTCTAACTATATTTTTAACCTGACTTGATTCTGAAACACCAGTCTTGCACCACATTGCAAAATGCTCACAGTTATTTGTTATGAGATTATAACTAGTTTCACCTACTCTGCTTCTTGCTCTCTCGATTGTTTCATCAGCAGAAAATGTATTCCTTTTCTGTTTTGGTAAACCATCCTTGTAATAATCTAATGTTCCATTAAATAGAAAGGTTGTCGCATTCTGTATTTTGTATGGAATCCCCTTATCAAACCAGACAACGAAATAGTATTTTGAATCTTTGACAAACTCTGAAATATCCGCTTCATGAACACTAACAGTTCCTCCAAAATCATTACCTTCTCCACAATAATGAATAACTCTATTGTTACCTATGTAGATGGCATAATGTTCATATAGTCCCATACGGCTAACACCGATAATATCTCCTGGATTAAGAAAACTTCTAGCGCTAAGTCTTTTCATTTTTTCTAACATCACGTTTTTGCTTCCATTGGCTACTCTCATGCCTGTTGGTGAAACAATTCTACATTTCTTTGAAAAAATATTAATCTGACAATCATATCCACCTTTAGAATCAATGCTCTTCCAAAATATAGGTTCTCTATTCACTGGTCTTTCAATATTAGGACAGTCACCTATAACATCAACTATACCAGCATTATATTTTATTAAATCATCAAAAACATTTACAATGTTTGCAAACTCCTCCATAAATGACCACCTTTTCAAAATATCAGTTTGTTAATTAGAAGATTTCATCTAAAATACTATGAACACATCCAATGAATCCACCCACTACAGCTCCAATAATAGCTCCTGGAATTCCAAGAATAGTGCTACCAATCTCAGCACCGGTATCTACACCATCATCAATATAATCAAATGATCCATAAAAGCTATCCTTGATTCCTTCGTTGTAATCTTCGTCTTCATCATTATGCTCATAATTATCAGAATCTGTGTTAATTCCTACCATAATAGCAATACGCTTCTCGGCAGGAAGTGAATTCATAATATAATAAAGAAGCTTAGATAAGTTATACGGACGAACCACATCACCTGTTTCTTCTTCATAACCAGCACAATAATAAACCGGATTAACATCAAGATTGGAATCTTCTTTAATTCTTACCTTAATTGATTCAACTTTCTCATTAAGAAATGCTACAAGTGTTTCATCAGGTTCATTCTTCTCATAATCCCAATGACGACCTGTTTTCATTGCAATATCCGCCTGATTAAGAGCGATAAGAATTCTGTTAGTATCATCCTTTAACTCAGGAATAATAACATCATTAAGAATCTTATATGAAGTACCAAGATCTCTTGTAGAACCATCAAGAATAACAAGAACGAGGTCAATTAAAGCATTTCCATCCTCATCTTCTTCTCTGAGTAATTCAGTAATAACCTCCTTGTGATGCTCATCAATCTCAGTTCCATCACCAAGACCTGGAGTATCCCAGAGAACTAAATTACCAATCTTATACTTTTCAATATCCTTTGTTTCAGGATCTGCTTTGCTTCCCACCTTAGCAACTTCTACATAATTAGACTTCTTACTTGATTTTACTTCAACAATATCATCGTCTGAATCATTTGATTCAGCATCAACCTCATCAGCATCTTCTATATCTTCACCAACAGCAAATAATGCATTAATGGTTGAGCTCTTACCACAGCCAGTTGCACCAACTAACATAATATTGGTTTCAGTATTGCAGAACTGGCGAAGTCTCTTTAATAGATTCTTCTTCTCTTCCTCTGATGTCTTACTCTTAAGAATTTCTTCCTCAAGAATATCGCAGAAGTCGTCCATATTTTCTTTAATTGTACCCTCACCTGCTTCTTTTGCTCTTAGCACATCATCAATACTGTCACCTAAGCCCTTAAATAAATCTGTAAACAATGCCATACGAATAATCTCCTTTCAGTTTACAATGTTGCCTTTATGTCTAAAGTCTGGAGACGCGCCTCCGTTCTCTTAATTTAGCCTTATTCTAAACCTCAAGAACGACATTCAATGTCATTTTCAAAAAAACAAAAATCTCCCGTCCGACTAGACGAGAGAGATTTCTGTTTTTACTTATAAGACTTCTAATTTACATTCATACTTACCACAAAATGCACTTGCCTTCATATCATAATTTCTCTGAAGACATTTACACTTTGCTTTATCATCATACTCCCACAAATTAATTTTAGGACTACGAGGTGATATAGCACTATTTGTTGGATCATACCAGTATTTACAAAAAGCACATTTCTTTACAGTTTTTATATTTGCAGTTATCACAAAACCACCTCCAAGTTATTTATGTTCTTCCCAAAATTTTTCTGAACCAACAACATATAACAATGTTCTTGCTCTTGTGCCTGCGATGTACATAAGGCTTGACCAATTTCTATCAAGAATATTATCCACATCAACAAGAATAACTATTTTTGCATCAAGACCTTTGAAACCTTGAATTGTAGCAAACTTTGGCAATGCACTCTTTGAATCATAATCATCACCTAACTCATTAACTGCAATGCCTGCTATTGATAACATGGAATTGGAATATTTCTTCGGTGCAAGAAATGCAACATCTGTAAGATCAACCTTTTCGGCACGAAGATGCTTCAATATTTCTTTAATCTTCTGCTTAAAATCTGCATCATCCACATATGATACCTTCTGCACTTCTTCTCCGTTTTCCTGGAGAAAGTCCTTCATTTCAATACCACTTGTTTCGGAACTATAGGTTCCAATCTGTACTGTATTTCTACAGTTAACAAATAGCTTAAATTTCGTATTACTATAGCTTTCAAGAATTTCCATTCCTTCAGCATATTCTGGATTATAGATATTCTGCTTTTCATCATAAAAAATTGCCCAATTTCCATTTTCAAGACCACCTTTTAATAAAGTATCCAAAGAATATAGGTAAACAGGCTTGATGATATCCTGACCTTCATCCATAATTAATAGATCATACTTTAATTCATCTAACTTATCTGCTTCTAGTCCATTAATATATTCAAAGAATGCATCTGGAAGTTCTTCACCGAAATACTTCTGTGGATTAGCTACCATCTTTGATAAATCAACTGGTACATACTCACCAAACAATGCATGAATATTAATAATCTTCAAATTATCATTATTCTCAGTCTTAGAATTAATGCTCTTTGCCAAGTTTTTATTGAATGTAAGATATAATACCTTATCTCCTTTTGCAACTCGCTGACTTGCAAAATTCATAGCTAGCAATGTCTTTCCAGTACCTGCATTTCCTTCAATAAGAAGATGGTTATTCATACCTAAAGCATACATAATCTGTGTCTGCTCATTTGTAAGTCGTACTAGATGCTTTTCTACATTATCAAGTCTATCTCTCAATGTTGGAACAAAAGTGAAATCTCCACGTAGAAAATCTACAATATCTTTTACATCTGCTTTCGAAAGCTTTGATGGTTCTCTGTGCTGGCGTCCTGCCCAATAATCAAAAACATTATTAATATAATCTGTAATATTTTCTGTTTTTGTGTCGTAAATAACTTCCGAAATAATTTCCTGTGATGTTGACTTGAATTCGATATCTGGAAATACTACGCCACATCCCACAAGAATATTTTTCATATGTGGATTATTATTAAATCTGGTTTTCAACTCAGTTAATATACTGAACATATTACCAGTAACCTGTGCAAAAGGTCCTTCTGGTTTTTGCCTCTCTACACCATAGCGGTCTATAAAAAACCATTTACCCTCACGGCATTCTACTCGACCACCTTTTATTTCAAGGCATAGAACACCTCTTTTACAAACTACAACAAAATCGATTTCTCCATATATCTTACTTTGGTGCTTAGGAAGTCCTAATGAATGAAGCACATATGCATCTTCCATATCAAGTTGCTGCAGTACATCATACATTTTCTTCTCAGCATTACTCTTTATATCTTCGCCCATGTAGGGTGGAATAAATGTTACCATCTTATCATTCCTATCTTAATTATATCGTTCAAGTATCTTTAACAAAGTTACCTTCATTTCATCTCTTAGTTTCTCAGGTTTTATAATTTCAATTTTATCCCCCTGACTTAAGAGCCACATAATACAACCTTTACCATATACCTCTGCTTCTATAGTGCTTTCATGTTCGTACTGTTCTATAACACGCGCGGTTGGAAGTCTATCTAGAATTGGTTCCGGATTGTCTCCGTAAAACTTCAATTGAATTCTCATTAAGTCTCCAGCATACATAAACTGCACTCTCTTACGGAATTCACCCTCTTCAAATCTATTTGTATATGAAGTCTTGAATTTCTGACCTAACTGTCTGTAATCTTTAATTCTATCTATTCTAAAAATAGCTGGATAATCATATTTATGTACATACTTGCCAGTATCCTCTTTTTCTACAATATAAGCATTTAAATAAAAGTAATACTCAGAGAACATAATTGAAAGTGGTTCAACAACACGCTTAATTGATTCCCTCGGTGCATTAGCTCTAGCATATCTAATTGAAACAAGATTATGCTCCTGAATATCTGACCCGATATTCCAAAGTTTATCCTGTATATATTCTTTATGATTTAATTCAACATAATGATACTTTTCATTAGCAATCAAATCACTGACAATTTTCATGTTTTTCAAAGGGACACAGCCTTCTACTAACTTATCCAAGATAGTTTTTAACTCTCTCTTGGTAAAAGCTCGGCTCTCAAGAAGAATCTTCGCAACTGCCAAGATTTCACTATTGGTCATCATAGATGGCTCTAAGCCAACCATAATAAAGCCCTTTTTCGTACGATTATATTCAATTGTTCTACCATCGCCTGAATTCATACCACGTTCTGCTAAGAAAGCTCTTATATCATCAATATCCCTCTGAATAGAACGCTCGTCGACATTAAATCGACGAGCCTCCTCTGTTTTACTTATTATCTTTCCTTCACAAAAACGCACATACATATCAAGAGTTCGATAGTTTTTTGATTCTTTTTCCATAATCAACCTCTAATCAAATTCTACGATACAATCATTTTTCTTGGAGACTGCACCTTTTCTGGTTCCGTATTCAAATTCTCAACTTTTCTACTCATTGCTGCTAATTTATTTTTCATTTCTTCTAAAACTCGATCGTTAGATGCATCATTTCCAAAATATATTTTTATTAAATCAACATCTCTTACTTCATTCATACACTCATATGCAAAAGCAATATCTTCCATACGCGCATTACTCGAAGCCAGAACCTCTTTTGCATAAACCTTAAAATAATCAGGGCAAAGGCTCTTACCACCTTTATAACTATAACTTGAATGAAGTTTATTAATTCGATTAATTGGTGGATTAAATAAATCTGCACAGTCTCGAAGTTGTAATAAAGCTGCATTTTTAGTATATCGAAATAGTTCTAATTTATCTGATTGAGGTGTGGAATATTGACTAACTTCTATCTTATAAAGAACTCCATCCACAGTGTTATCACATGCCAACTCTATGTATACATAATTATGCTCATCTCGTTGTTCTAAAAGCATTGTTTTATCAGAAAAGAAAATCTCTCCATCGATTTTGACAATTCCCGGTGATATAGCAAGACATCCATCTTCCTGAATCTTAACAGAAAAACCATCAATTATTCCTTCTCCATACTCACCATATATCAAATCAAATGCTTTTCTCGGATAATCCCTCAACGACTCTAACATATTTTGTTTCAATATGTTGCCTTTTTCAAATGAAGGCTTAAGCATTACACCACCTACTTTCTTCCGTCAAAGAATGACTCTTGCAAAATATCCATTTCAAATGAACAGAACTCCTCTTTTCCCTTAAAAAGCTTTGCACCCTCTCTATATACTGGAACAATATTAAATCCCCATCTATCTTTATTTAAGAATACAAAGAAGTATCTTCTGTTCTCTGGCAATGTATCTAAATCTTCTTGAGTAATTCTACCATTTGAGAATTTGATCAACTCATCAGGTTTAAATTCTTTATACTTAATGTCTTCACATACATACTTATATGGTTCACCTATTTCTTTATCTGCATTTCTAAGATATAAATAAACAACCTTTCCAGCAGATGTGATTCTTCCCTTATTAGCATGCTGATTCCAATCATTACCTTGCTTAATCATCTCTTTGTCTTCATCATTCTGAGTTCTGATATAAACAGAGATTGGAATATTCTTTGTTTCATTTTTCATCGTAACTTCTATATTTGATTTTTCGAGCGCATACATGTACATAATAGCGCCTTTTAAACATAACAACTTAAGTTCTTCAGCATCATTGCCTTTCGAATTAATACGTCCACTCTTAATTTTCTTACCTGGAAGAAATTCCTTCAATGAATCCATAAAGATATTAATTTTTGAAGACTGACCTGAAAGTTTAATCTGGCTGTATGTATCTAGTGTTTTATCCATATATAAGTCATTCAAAAACTTTCTAACCAAATAATAAATATCAGCTCTTAACAACTTATCTATTTCTTTCGCAGTAAAAGTAATATCTGGATATGGTTGTTCTTTTAATGTTCCATCAGAAGTTACTGTTGATAATCGCCAGTACTCCACCTTATTTACACGCAGATCAATATCTCTTTCATCATTACCATCTTTATCAAATTTATATCTTGAAATTGAAGTACTTCTATAAAACTCCTTCTTCATTTCCTCAGCTAATTTCCATAAAAAATAGAAGTTGTTCTTAACCTTATCGTAGATTTCTTTTGTCTGATTTTCATATTCACTATATCTTGTTGGAATAATATTTTCTGCTTCTGCATATTTTTGAACTAAATCACGATAAACTTCCTCATATCGTTCCTTTATGCGAGAATCTTCATCATTCTCAAGTTCACCCTCAATAAATGAAAAAATAGCATTAGTATCAATATCAATAATTTCATCAATATTAGGTCTTGGTGTCTTTTGAATAAGGCTAACATATACAACTTTCATATACTGCATAATTCTATAGGTCAAATTGTTACCGCCAAAATTAACATCACCATTCATATATTCAGTGTTAACATCAAGATTAATTATTCCATCCTCATCTTTGTCAATCACATATTCACAGGATGCAAGATCAGAAGTTCCACCTCCACAATCAATAATTAATGCTTTTTCACTACGACCATTCTCATAATTATTGTCCTTTATTTGATTATTAATTATGCTATACAAAACTGCTATACCTTCATCAATAGCATTTTTCTTCTCTAGTGTATATCCAAATCCAGCTAGAATTTCTTCATAAAAATCTAAAACTTTATCTTTCAACTTAACTGGTGCTGAAATATGAACATTTTTGAATTTACATTTAAATTGATTCTCAGCCGCACGTATAATATATCTCAAATACTCTGCAATGATTTCTTTTCTTTCTACAGTTGCTTTATTACCATATTGATCTTGAACATCTTCATACTGATCAAGATTTGATGTCCATCTTTTTATTTCCATAAAGCAACTTGCTTTTGGGCAATAATTATCATCCTTTATTTTTCTTGTTGCTTCATATCCAAATGCATACCGAATATTATCTTGGTCGCTACAATCACTAACATACACAACTGTTGGAACTAAACGCTTGTAAGAGTACATCTCCACTTGAGGCTTGCTATTTACAATTTCCTTATCCATAAATGTTGTTACATTTTCAGTATTTAAAACGACATTTCCATTTATAATTGCTAAATTAGAAATATCATCTACATAGTGATCATCTAAATAACAACCAATCGTTGTGTTTGATGTACCAAAATCAATGCATAAGTGAGTACTAGTAGTCTCTGTCTCATGATATTGAACTGCAATAGGCACCTTATATAATTTAAGTGTAGTACCCGTTCCTGTATGGAACACAAAATAGTACTTTGTACTTTTATGTCCTTCAAAATCAATATTCTCAGCCTCTGTTGTAAGAAAATATTTTCTTACTCCGTCTATCTCATATGATTCAATATTAAAAAAACCTATAGCATGATCTTCACCGTTTACAAACAAAACAGTTCTACTATATGTATTATTATTATCATGAATTTCAAGGAATACTTTGTCTTTTACAGTAATATCTAAGTCCTTAAATAAATCCATTTTATTTGGAACCAATAATCCCTGATTCTCCGCTAATGGATAATTTGTAATCTTAGGAATTTCAATTTCATTTCCTTCCGCATCTGTAGTAACTGATAAATCTGTATTTAACAATTCTTCAACTACCTCATCCCATTTGCTTAAATACTTTGTCCTACGCATCATTACATTGTCCTCCTTTACAGTTTCAACTGTTTTCACACTCTTAGCCTTGGTACTACTACTATACGATACCGTCTGACCACCCATATTCATCCAATTAAATAAAGAACTCATATCTATGTCATTTCTGGACAAAAATCCTTAACCTCATTTAATGTAGGATCTATGTATCCATATTCCTCCTCCATCAGTAATTTTCCTGCACTAACATAATCAACATATGTATGTTCATTGCCAATTCTTTTCATGTCTTCTAATAAATTCAACCAGGAACAAGCCATTACCTCTTTCACCTCTTTTTCATACAATTTGTATCAATTCAATTTTCATTGAATCATTTATTCCAACAATCCCATAATGATTTTGCCATATAGGAACTATTTTCTTTTTTATTGTCCAAAATAAAACAAGTAACAATTCATATTTAGCTACATTATATTCTGTTTTTGATTCGCCTATATATAAATAATACGTGTCTGTTTTTTCCTCGTAGCACAATGAAGAAAGAATAAATAACTTATTAATTGCAGACATAAAGTAATTACTTTTATCATCCAATAATCGCTCCGTCAAAACATATAGAACTGTTTCTTTGTCATCTTCATTTAAATTCATCCATAAAGATTTGACTTTATTGCCATAATAGCCTGCAATAATTTCTTTTTTTGTACTTTCAATAATTCGTTGCTTATAGCTCAAACCTTTACACATATCTAATTGAGCCAGAAAATGATAAAGAATATTTTCACAAGGCTCCATATCAGTAATAATTTCTTTAAGTTCATCTGCATGTAGTAATTCAAATAACTCTGAAAATCTTATTAATGGATTTACTTCTGTTCTCTTTTCAGAATTACAAAACACCTCTATATATGGGCAAATATTTTTACCTGATACAAAAATCTTATCTGCTGAGTAATTTTCCCAAATATATGCCATTATATCTCACCTACCCACTCTACTTCTGGATAATAATATTCAAGATATTCTAGTATGTAATTTATATAATCCACCAAATATCCGTTATCATCTTTGCTACTAAACTTGATATACTCACGGCAAATTTGATTAATTAACTTGCTATCTTTTCTATCAGGTCGATATTTTTTCGAATACCTTTTTATAATTTCACCACTACCATCTGACAATTGGCAAGTAACCCCAAACTTATCTCTAAATGGTGCCAAAGCATGTTCAATATCTGCTTCTGAAATGATTCTTTTATTAGTAATACCAACGTATGTATTTTTATTAGAAAAATACAATCCATATGAAATTAATGCCTTAATTGTGCTAGAGCTATTATCTATCTCTAATGGTTCTAATAGATAGAATTCATCCATATCATGATCAGATGTCACTCTAACAGCGTCATCTGTAAACTCTATATCAAAAATTTTGGTTTGATTATTCTGAGGTAAAGGCAATGCATAATTTCCCTTTTTTGTTTTCTTGAATTCAAAAATATATCTACACGAATCACCATAAGGAATTTTTGCATCATATGTCTTACTCTGTTCAGATATAGATATATTCCAAAACAAATCCTTATCTGTTGTTCCAATAACATCAAGCCCATTTTGGGGAAATAAAAAGTCTAATTGTTCATCCGCGATTTCTTTATCATATACGAGATCAAATGATCTAAAGCTAAACGGAGAATAAATAATAGGATTCAGAAAGGCATAATGTTGTACATAACTATATATTAATTCTTGACGTTCAACATAACTTCTATTAAATCGAAGACTATACTCAAACGGAATTGTCCTGCCATCTTTTATATACTCTCCAGTATATTTTTTTCTTTCTCCGTCATCACCTACTATTTTTTTTACAGATTCATGATCAGCATTGACGAAAATGGTATTCGTTGTTTCTGTCATTCGCACCAATCCAATATCGTTTCCAAATTTTTCACCATCATTTCTATCCATAAGAACAACACCTATTTCTTCTAACATTCCATTGTTCTCACAAATTGCACTCTTATTTAATATAGAATTATTGACCCGTTCTGAATAATCACATAATTCAGTAAAAAAGGTCAAAAACGCATTTCGCACCTGTTTATTCGTATCGCTATCATCTGAAAAGCTAGAATTCTCAATAATACTTTTTAGTTTTTCTCTATCTAAATTGTACATCAGTTTATGCTCACTCCGCTCTTACCTTTAATATTTATATTTGTTGCAGAAATCGAGGCTTCATTTTTAGCTTCGATCAGAATTTTTCCTGCCGTTCCGCTTATATCACCAGTAATTTCTACATTTGTTTTATCTATTTGAATATTAGCCTTTCCTGATTCAACTATCATCTGTGATTTATCACCTATCTTTACTGATACTTGTTTATCTGAAAGACTAACACTATTATCCTTATTCGTAATTACAAAACTTCCATCATTATATTCGATAAATACATTATCATCTAAAATTATGCATTTATTATTTTGGCTTTGATATGCTTCATTAAACGATTCGGTTCTTAGGCTTCCGAAGACATATGGCTTACCATTTTTCACACTAACCAAGACTTTATCATCAACAGCCGGTATAAATACTGTGCCAAAACTTTTCGTCGAATAAAAACTTTCTTGTTCTATCCAAATCGCATCATTTTCCATACAATCTTCCATAGTATCTGAAGAAAATGTAACTTTTACTTTTCCCATATTATCAGGATCATTATTGTCACTTACAACCGCTTCTAGCAACTCATCATTAACAACCAATATTTTGCAATCGTTTTCTTTTTTTTCATATAAAACATATTCAAAATAGAACTGTCCTGCATCTAAAAGATATTTTTTTCCACATAAAAGAAATTCTTTATTATAAAAGCTAACAATACTTCCCAGTGAATAATTCTTACTTAATCTGCAATATACCCTTGCACCTTTTCCTCCAATGCAATACTTATAATCAATACAATCTTCTTCCGATAAGCTAATTTTTTCAGAAGTCTCTGCTGCAATAACAATCTTTTCGCCAGCAAATACCTTCTCTCCTACTAGATTAGCTAAATATTTAATAAATACCCAATCAGTGCAATCTTTTTGAATAATAACTTCGTTAATCGGTTTATCCTGTTTTCCTGCATAGTTAACATCCGACATACTTCCAGATTTTGAAAGTATGTCAGATATCGTTTTTTCAGGATCTTGAAAAATCCGATTATGAACATCTTCATCATACAAATATGATTTTCCAATCAATGTAACTTCAAGACAATTACCACTAATATCTTTAGATAAAGCAATTTCTTTTATATGACCAGCAAAAGAAAATTCATCGTCTTCAACTGTACAATCTGAGTCATTCAAATTGAGAAAAGAATCAATATCCTTTTCGCGGACATAGCAAACAAACTGGCACATTTCATGTTCGTCCACTTTGCTACAATATTCAAATTTTTCCAAACAAATCATATTGTCAAAACCAGATATTTTCATAACATCACCTTATTAACACTCAACTACTATTGTATCGATAGCACCTTTTCGTTGTTTCATTTCTAAAACAAAAGAACCTATTGAATCTGCATCCTGTCCAGAATTGCTTGCATATTCATTGAAAATTTCTTCATAACTTACACAATACATTTCTTTCAAATAATAATCTCTAAGAAGTTCCTGCTGATTATATACTTGAATTGAAACAGTTTTATATACGTTTGCCTTATCAGTCTTCTTTGACCAATCAAAAATTTCCTTTGTTTCCTTCTGTGATTTATCTGTTAATACACCATAAATTGTAAGTTCATTAAATAACTGATCAGAACGGTCATTAGCTGACTTATCACTCTGAAATACCTTAATATCTACTTTCTTGATTACATTAGGATCAGTAATATCAATCTTTCCACTTTCGCCTTCAATACATAATTTGTAATTCATTTTTTATTCCTCGCTTTCTACATCATTAATTTCAATATCATCCCATACTTCTAGTTCTTTGTTAAACTTAACAACAAGCTTATGTTTTCCAGTATCGAGATCAATAGTTTCTCCCTCAAGTAATACTCTATTAGCATACTTTCTATCTTCATCTTTATTGTCTCGTTTCCAGGTGTCAACATAGTCAATCTTAAATCTTTCAACACTTTGGCTAGTCACATTATCATCAGAAGCCCTCAATAACTGATCAACCAAACTTCTTACCAAGGTCTTATATAGCGGTTTATATTTTCCAGTATTGTCTTTTTTCAGAGATCTTGCATTTATTACATAGCTATTATTTAAAACCTTTCCTTCATAAACAATCTTGTTATCTGCAAACACAAAACCAAATCGATCTTCCATAATAGCATCTTTTGTTTGCTTTAACATTTCAGTAGTCGTTTCCCTATTCAATTTGGTTGTAAACCTCTTTGCGTTATCTGAATCCTCTAAATCAAATCTTACGCATGGATATTTGGGCTTAACCATATACCCTTTACTTTGCAAGTTTCTGTAATTTTGAACTCCTACCATCATTCCACAAGCCACATAAGATGCTTCAAGATAAATACCTGGAACCACAACAAAAGCTCCTACTTCTCTGCTCTCATCTTCTTTATATTCAGTTCCAATCTTTACTGCATTTTTTTCTTTCGGAAGAATAGTAAAATTTGGATATGCAAATACGGCATATTCACTATTTACATTTTCAAAATCCTTCTTGTACTCTGCAACTCTAGAATCAGTCAATTCAATAAAGCCAGTTTTTTCACATGCCTTGTAGTTTACAAAAGTCATGATTTTTACCTTCGTTAATAACGCAAGCATCTCTTTTGCTGCATCAACACTTACAAGACCTGTTGAATTCTTCTTAGGAGCAGATGTATCTTTATTTCTTCTACCAAATGGATCCGAAGACTTTTTGACGGTACTAGCACCTTCATCACCATATGCAATTGCAGGAATAATTCCAAACCAAATCTTATTTACATCTTTTTCAGCACTTAATGCACTAAAATACATTTCAAAACGTCTTTTTGCTACACTATCATTAAGAACCGCATCCACTTTACAGTTTGCAATAATGACAGAAACATCCTTCGCTAACTTTCCATCACAAGTCGCATGATCAAAAAAGCTTTTTACTCCAGCAAACTTCTCAACTACGGCAGCAACTGCTTTTGCAAAACTCTCTAAGCTACTACTATAGATATCTTGAAGTTGTTTCTTAGCACTTTCAAGTTCTCCTCTATTCTGAGTTGTTAATTGAGCTCCACCGCTTGGTACAAACACATTTACAACTAAATCAGTTACATAAGAATTATCTCTAATAGCAACTGGTGCTGATTCCTTAAAATCATCTCTTACAACTTCAACAAGTTGGGTAATTTCGCCATCTTGAGGTGTCTCATTTGGTGAATCATCAGAAATTGTTTGCTCAATCAAACATAAATTACCTCTATCATCAAACGAATAATTACAAGGAATCGCCTTTGTATCACCACTATTATTATCTTGCTCTATTGCATCCCTCATTTTATCAATCTGGCTTTGCTTATCTGCAATAAGCAAAGGTAATAAAGCTAATGGGCTCTTATTCTGATACTTTTCAACAATCTTGTCGCGGCAAGCCATAATATTCTGAGCAAAGCGATCTGCTTCTGCACTTGGTTCGCCAGAATCAGTTAATCTCATATACTCTTTCGTATTGCTAAGCAAGTTACGTCTTATCTTCTTACACTCTTCCATTTCTGATTCAGGAGACAGTGCTTTCTTCAAATCATCATACGGAAACTCCAAATTTCCTTTATCTGAGTTTGCTTTTCTATCAAGTAAAGCCATAATCATCTTATAGAAAGCATGATCTTTAAGTTTTATTTCTGTGCACTCATAATTTGGTTTGTCAAGCTCATATACAAATTTCGAAGTATCTCCAGTTTTAACAACAGTTTCATAAATAGTAGGAGCAAACTTATCAACAAATTCTTCAAAACTATGTACTACTAATTCAGACTCCTTTCCCATTAGAGCTTCCTTGAATTTTTCTAACGAAATATCTTCGTCATCTCTAGTTAATAGAGTAACAAGATTCATTTTGTCTTCATCACGGTTGAATTCCTCAAAGATGATAGTTTTTCCTGTCTGCTTTACAACATCCATTGGTTCCATTGCCATTTTTCATTACCTCCATACTAATCGATTTTAAATATATGCAAACCAACATATTTTTTACTTTTTAGTTCTTCTGCCAAATGTTCAGATACAATTATTTCAAGGTTACCTACCCCTGACAGTTTAAAAATCTCGTAACGTCCAACTTTGTCTTCATTAATAACTATTTCATCAGCCACATTTAAGACATCATCAATATCGCTTTCTTCTCTATTTAAGCAATTGATTCTTGGTGGAATAGCCAACCAATATATTTCTTCTATTCCTGAATCTTTTTTAGTTAACAGAACTTTTTTATAAAATAGATAATCAATACCATAATCGTCAAAACATTCTTTCATACGTTCCGAAATAATTGGCACTCCTTTATCATATAAAAAATCCTGAAATACTTTTCCGCTTTCTTTGTCCACTTCTAGCGAAATTGTTTTCGTGTCAAAGAACTGAATTTCTGACATTTGACACGCTTTCGTAAATTCCTTTGTAGCATCAATGACACTAACATATTCTTCAACGTTCTTTGATGCATCAATAATGTAGTACTCTGACATATTATCCATCCTTTCCAAATAATTCATTTTCATATCCATCTAATTCTTCTTGAAAAGCAAAATAAAAAGCAAGTTTCGAAATGTAACAAGGATATGATTTTTTAGGATTATCTTCAAATCTTCTTAATTTTTTAGCTACTCTTTCACATATCCTATCCATCACCCTAGCAAATTCCTTTGCTTGTTGTTCATAGTCTTCTGCACGACATTTCAGTTCTTCATTTAGCATCATACTAAAACTAGTCAATTCCTTATCTACAGCATCTTTATAATGTAAAAAAGGTCTTGGTAGTATGCTATCTAAATCGGCACTTATTTTGCATGAATATTTATGTCCACCTTTATGCCATTGCTTGCCAAGCTTTTCCATAGCATTAAATGATATTTTCTTTCTAAGATCAAATGGTTGTTTATCATATCCCAAATTCATTGTCGGAAGACTAATACCATTTTCTGCTTTATTTATGTTGTATTCATAATAATTTGCTAATTTAACAATCTCTGGAAAAGGTTTAAAGCACTGATTAGCTGGAATAATATGGTGATGCGCTATACTATACATATAGTTACCAAATAACGATGTAGCTATATCTCCACATTCACCTGCATATAAATCAAATGCATCTTTCCCCATATTCATTTTTAGCTCTGCAGCATTTTTACTCTCATTAGTCTCTTTAAGAGTATTTAGTGTTTTTAAGTACTTACAATCTCTTGCTTTATCGCAATTCTTATAATCACACAAGGCATATTCAACATCGGTTGCTTCTTCAGATTCTTGTTTATTTTCTTGTTCTGCCTCTTCACATGATGAATTTTCTGTCACAGTCTCAGATTGTTCCATCTGTTGTTCATTATCCGGTGAACTCGTTATCTTTTCGCTAGATAAATTATTCCCCAAATCATTATCTAAAGAAATATTAACTTGTTGCATTTTTGCATCATCATTTACTGTTATGTTCATTAATGTTGGCTTAAATGGTTTTATGCACCCTCCAACAGGACAGTTGATTGAACATCCCGCTGTTAGCACACCTTTGCCTGCAACATTTAATCTTGATTCATTGTTCCAACTTCCTGCTACCATTGTCGCAGCACATGGCCCAGGTGTTCCATTAGGAGTTAATACTATATTGCACTGTCCAGGTCTTGGTCCACCAATAAGACTCAATTTGCAATCATCCATTATAGTTTCTGCATTAGATATCTTTACTTTCATATCTCCATTTTGTGCATTAAACCAAACTGCATTACCGTTTTGACACTGAAACTTTACATTTTTATTCAAATACACCTTTCCCATAATATTACCTGCCAATAATAGTCTTTTTTTACAAGATAAGTATACATTTTGCCCATGACATCATTTGTCATTCTTTATATATTTCCCCGACTTAATTCTTTCATCTTTTGGCTTTTCCGCATCATCTGGAATCGCCCATGTGTTTCCAAATTTAGTAGCTCCTTCTATTCTCCCTTCTTGACATAGAGTATTAATTCTTCTTTCTCCTATTCCCCATTTTTTTGCAGCATCTGCAATTTTGATATAACCATTCATATGATTGCCTCTCAAAAAACAGCAAAAGACAACACAGCTTCGCTCAAAGCAAATCTGTATTGTCCTCATTGATATTGTAACTGTCTGATATTTTACAGTCCCTTTAATTTTTGCGTCATAGACTTTCACCTATTTTGCCTCGATATTAAGCTACTTTTTATTCTACTCTTCTATTCGAACAAAGTCAAGCAATTATAGGTAATAATGTCGATTAAATTGTTGATTTTCTCATACTTCTTTGGTAGTTATGTATATATGCATAATACAATGGTTATACTAATTATCTTACCACTCTCTCCTTTTCAGTTGTCAAAGTACTGGTTTAATTTTTCATTCTAGATCTTTTATGTTTTAATGATAACAAACAGGTCGGACAAAATATGTCTTAGTGTCATATTTTGTCTTAGCATTTTAAAAATGTTTTATATTGTCCGTGACTAATCTTGTTTTAGTTGTAGATAATTATAACATTAACAATTCAATATTACAATTATATGTACTATGTATATAATCTTTGTTGTGGGGGATTTCATGAAGGATATTGATTTTGAAAGTATTGGAAAGAAGTTGAAAGAAATACGCTTATCTAAAGGTTTGCCGCAGGACGCTGTTGCCAGTGCCGCTGAGGTCAATACTTCTCATATAAGCAATATTGAGAATAACCGCGTGAAAGTTTCCCTGCCTACACTTATCTATATATGTAATGCACTAGGTGTAACTGTAGATTATGTATTATCTGGTGAATATACTGGCGATTATTCTTCAATCGACAGGGAAATCATGAAAGAAATCCAGTCTCTTTCTGACGAAGAAAAGGAACGTGTCTTAAGGGTTGTGCGTGCCCTCAAGTAATCTTACCGCATAGTTGAATCCTGCCATGAAGCTTTCTTTTTTAGCAACCTCAGCAACTGCCATGTATTTATCACGCTCACATTCATAATCGCTCCATGTTGCCAGTTCTTTGAACTGCATCAGCTCATGGGCAATCTGCTTTTCTACTAATTCGTCCACATTTTTCATTATATCTGTCTGACTCACAAGCATGTTATATAATCCTTCTAATTCATTCTGCATAATTATTCCATCCTGTATGTGTATTCTGATATTGTCAACCGGCCGCTCTTTTTAATGGTCTCCGGCTTGTTTCTTATAAGATAATATCAGTGAGGTCAGACATTTATTGTCATATTGTTTTATTTTATTAAAAAATCAGGCTTTGGATTTCTCCTCCGCCTGAATTCATCTTTTTTCCATTTCATGATATTTAATTAATTTTGACTGTATATTGAATATCCATATATTCAGCAATTGCATCTGATAATAAATCTGCAAATCTTTTCTGTACATATTTTACATGCATATTATGTTCTTGTTCGTTATCATCTGCATTTCTAAAAGATAAATTCAAAATATTATCTTCCACATTTTCTACCCTGAGTGGCTTAATCCATGTACTCATCTGTATATCCTGAATATTATATTCTGTCTGAAGAACTAATAATATTGATTTCCAGTTATTTTGGATATTAGCAACAGGACTATCTTTTATGCTGTCCGCGTTATATTCCTCCTGCACCTCATTATAATCTTCTTCTTCGTCTTCATCATAGTCGTCGCTTCTCAGCTTATCCTCATAGTAATGCATTTTTGCATTTGCAACTGCTCCTTCAATATTAGCTTTCACATTAGCCCAGAAAAATCCCATAATATTTGTCTCCTTTCATCTGCACATAAATCAACTGTAAATACAGGCTGTTTGTATATTAAGAATAGCATTCAAGTCAGACACATTTTGTCCGCATAATTTTTTATTCCTACAAATTATAAAAATCAGGCTTTGGATTTCTCCTCCGCCTGATGCATCTGTATTTTAATATTCACATTCTCTGAATGCAGGTTTCATTTTTTCTATCTGTCCCCTGCTTATATCATATTCCTTAGCCAGTCTCTGCCAGTTATTTTTTACAACCTTCTTAATCTCATCTACTCCATCTTCTGCTTCTTTTGATGACAAGCCATAATATGAAGAAGCTTCTATTGAACCGATTTCTTTTTTCTTACTCTCTTTTGTACATGCAAATCCAAATCCTGCAGCTTTCTTCCTAGTTCATCATCCTTAGCTACTAATAGTAAATCTTTATCCATATAATTCAATGCATGTAAAACTGCTGCATAACACCCCATTGCAACCGAAGGGGATCCCTTCTCTATAGCACATAATGTTGCTCTGCTTATTCCTGCTCTTTCAGCAACAATTTCTGCTGATATTTTTCTTCTTAATCTTGCATATTTTATTTGTAATCCCATCTGTTCTAGTATGTTCAATGTTTCAGGTAATAACACTATAGATTTTTTAGGCATAACATCATCTCCTTATATCAATAATATTATGCATAAATGTCAATTTTGTCAATTTTTATTTACTTTATTCTTATTTATCATATAAAAATCAGGCTTTGGATTTCTCCTCCGCCTGATTACAACTCTATTAATTCAATTCAATATTATCGCTAAACCCACTAATCAGCCTTTTTCTCTTGCCACCTCAAACTCCTGCTTTATCTGTGCAAGAAGCTCAGGATTAACAAGAACATCACATATTGAATCAGCCATTATCTTTGCTGCATATACTATGGCATTATGCGCGGCATCACTCTTTCCAGCCTTAAGGTATGCTTCTGAATGTGGCTGTGCATCCTTATCTGTGAATGCAATTCGTATGCATGAGCCTGGGACTTCATATAACACATTACCGAAATCTGTTGAGCCAGTCCTTTCGCGTGGTGGCGCAATCGATGGGGCATTCTCATATGCTGCATTTGCCATAAGCAGATCATTGACCTTATGGCACACAACCTTGCTCTTGAATGGAAGGTCTCTCTGAACCTCATATGTTGTTCCAGTCATAAGCGCAGCACCTTTTAAAATGTTGTAGAATCTCTCTACAACTTCATCAAGGTATTTCGTGCTGTATGAACGGAGTGTATATTCTGCAACAGTAAGGTCCGGTACTACATTTGGAGGGCCACCGGCATTACGGATTGTGTAATGCATTCTTGTGTCATCTTTAACATGCTCTCTTAACATCTCAATTGCATGGAATGATAATAACGCTGCATCAAGTGCGCTGCGTCCTTCTTCTGGACTTATTGCAGCATGGCTTTTTACTCCGTGGAATGTTACCACGAAATTCTCGAGTGCCATACATTTTTCATCTACTGATGTATGAGGTGAACCATGCGACATAAATGCAAGATCAAGCTCTTTCATATAACCTTTATCAAGCATAATTATCTTGCCGCCAAGAGTTTCTTCTGCCGGGGTTCCATACACAACAAGCCTGCATGGGTAATCCTGAAGGCAGTTCTTTACTGCGATTGCTGCCCCTATTCCAGCAGGTCCCTGAAGATGATGTCCACATGCATGTCCGATTTTTTCAAGAGCATCATATTCAACAAGAATTCCAATCACCGGGCCGTCACTTCCATTATCCCATGTTGCCCTGAATGCTGTTTCAAGTCCTGTTCCACGCTCTACCGCAAATCCTTCTTTTTCAAGATAACTGCACAGTATATCAGATGTCTTGTACTCTTCCCCGCTTATCTCCGCAAGGTCGAATATCTCATCTGACATCTGGCATAAATCTTCTTTATAGCTGTCGATAACCGCTCCAAGCTGCTTCTTAATATCGTCTGACATAATATCTGCTCCTAATCAATTCTAATATCCAATCATTAATGCGCCCAGCATAAACAGGCATCCAAGTGCTGTCCATATAAGGAACAGTGGCATCATGAACTTAAGCCATTTGCTATAAGGAATCTTTGATACAGCAAGGTATCCCATAAGTGATGATGACATTGGAAGTACTGAGTTAGAGAATCCGTCTCCTAACTGGAACGCAAGTACTGATGTCTGTCTTGATATTCCTACAAGGTCTGAAACCGGTACCATAAGTGGCATTGTAACTGCTGCCTGACCTGTTCCTGACACGATTACACAGTTAATAAGTGACTGGCATAAGAACATGCCGACAGCCTTAATTGAATCTGGCATAACATTTACAATATTAACAATTCCATACACGATAGTATCAAGAATATTGGCATCACTTAAGATTACCTCAACTGTACGGGCAATTCCGATTATAAGACATCCTACGATAATGCCTTTAGCGCCTTCTCCGAATTCCCTTGCAATTCTGCTAGGACCGTAACCGCTGATAAATCCACATATTACACCCATAAATATGAACAGACCTGACATTTCTTCAAAGTACCAGCCCTTCTTTGAAAGGCCATATATAAGTATTCCAAAGCCGAGTGCCATAACAACAAGAACTGCAATCTGTCTTACCGTAATTGAGTCTGTTGCATTGTCAAATGTGTACTCCTGGTCTTCAGGAATTCCATATATTACGCTTTTTTCAGGATGTGCTGCAACCTTTCTTGCATAACAGATTATATATGCGCTTGTAGCAGCAAGAAGCACAACAAGAATAAATACTCTGTAAGCCATTCCTGAGAACAACTGCAATTCTGCTATATCCTGTGCAACTCCTACATTGAACGGATTAAGTAATCCGGCTGTGAATCCAACCGCTGCACCGAGTGCAATCATCGCTGTTCCTGTAACCTTATCAAGACCTAAGAATAACGCAAGTGTAATTCCGATAGGAACGAATATCATAACCTCTGATGACATTCCCATTGTGAATCCGAATATAGAAAACAATGTTAAAAACACAGGAATTACAACATATTTGTGCTTAGAAAATGTCTTAGATAACTTCTTGCATAACGCTGTAAGTGCACCTGTTGATGTAATTACCTGAAAAGCTCCGCCGATTATCAGCATAAATGTGATTGTTGACGCTGATTTAACAATTCCGGTATAGATTGCTGAAGGAATCTTTAACGGATTAAGCGGACTTGATGCTATTCTGTGATAACTTCCAGCTTCAACTAAAGTCTTGCCTGTTGCTGCATCTTTAAATCTTGTAAACTCGCCTGCCGGCACAATATATGTTGCCGCTGCAGCAATAAGAATAATTACCACAAGTATTACAAATGTATGTGGCGTTTTCCATTTTTTCTTTGCTTTTGTTTCCATGAAATTTTCTC
>ERZ1035041.262-NODE-262-length-28215-cov-5.509766_pt1 | contig 28215 bp, 21 predicted proteins | sample MGYA00520684_ERZ1035041 | MGnify/ENA primary metagenome ERZ1035041 (study PRJEB33766, sample SAMN09781699) | gut metagenome | biome: gut microbiome | host: Homo sapiens | place: Madagascar | study: EMG produced TPA metagenomics assembly of the PRJNA485056 data set... | reverse complement strand
TGTTTTTATTGTACAAATCTTTATTTTTTCTGTCCAGTTTTTATTGACTAGTGCAGCCCGCCACGGAAAAGCCCCTTGTACCTTAGGGGGTGGTACAAGGGGCTTTCCTTTGGGTTATAATTCAGAGGCTATATAAATAGATGAAATCAAATTTAACAGCTACGATCTCAGAAATATCAGAAATCAACTTCTGTATCGTAGTAGCAGCACTTAAGCAGCTTCTCCATCTCTTCCTGTGTAGGAATACGAGGGTTAGAACCTGTGCAAGCGTCTGCGATAGCGTTCTTAGCGATCTCAGGTAATCTCTCCAGGAATACGTTTTCGGGAACGAAACCGTTTTCTGTAGGATAGCTGTCTGCACCGTAGTTCTTGATGCAGTGAGGAATCTTCAGTTCATCATTCATCTTACGCAGATAAGCGATGAGGAGCTTTACCTTTTCGTCGTCATTTGCACCGCCAAGACCCATAAAGTCAGCGATTACGCCGTAACGCTTCTTAGCTGTTTCGTCCTTTGCGTTGAATGCGATAACCTTAGGAAGATACATAGCGTTTGCGGCACCGTGTATGATGTGTGCGCCGTAATCAGCGAATGCGGCACCTGTCTTGTGAGCCATTGAGTGAACGATACCGAGCAGAGCATTTGAGAATGCCATACCTGCGAGGCACTGTGCGTTGTGCATTGCATCACGCTTAGCCATATCGCCGTTGTAAGAATCAACGAGGTCGTTCTGGATCATCTTGATTGCGTGAAGTGCAAGAGGATCTGTAAAGTCGCAGTTAGCTGTTGATACATAAGCTTCTACTGCGTGTGTCATAGCGTCCATACCTGTGTGAGCAACAAGCTTCTGAGGCATTGTTTCAGCGAGGTCGGGATCAACGATAGCAACATCGGGAGTGATCTCGAAGTCAGCGATAGGATACTTGATACCCTTGTGGTAGTCTGTGATGATTGAGAATGCGGTAACTTCAGTAGCTGTACCCGATGTAGAAGAAATAGCGCAGAAGTGAGCTTTCTTTCTAAGTTCGGGAATACCGAATACCTTACACATATCTTCAAATGTGCAGTCGGGGTACTCGTACTTTATCCACATAGCCTTAGCTGCGTCGATAGGAGAACCGCCGCCCATTGCTACGATCCAGTCGGGCTGGAACTTGAGCATTGCGTCTGCACCCTTCATAACTGTTTCAACAGAAGGATCGGGTTCAACATTCTCAAAGAGCTGAACCTCCATGCCTGCTTCCTTAAGATAAGCCTCAGCCTTCTGTAAGAAGCCGAAACGCTTCATCGAACCGCCGCCAACGACGATCATTGCCTTCTTGCCCTTAAAGCTCTTTAATGCCTCAAGCGCGCCCTTGCCGTGATAAACATCTCTTGGTAAAGTAAATCTCATGTGAAATTCCTCCTGTTCGGCTTATAGCCGTTATTAATCTATATTTAGTTGTTGTTATCGTGCGCCCTGCGTTATGTATTTGTGTTGCAGGACTTCTTTCTTTTGTTCGTTATTATTTTAACATACTCCCCCGAAATTGTAAAATATAATTTAGGAATATCGGTATATGATTATCTATATAACAATATCGAATAAAACCCGCTTAAATCCGCATTATATCGACATTTGCCGCAGCAAAGCCGTTTGTGAGCTTTCTGTAACAGAAATGTGAAAAGTATGTAAAAGGCTAAATGTTAATATATGGATAATATTTTAGTGGATAAAAATTGAATTAATGGTAACGGAAAAGCCGGACACGAACGCTTTTCCCGATGGGTAGGAAAAGTGTCTGTGTCCGGCTGAAATCACCTCATAAAAAAATTTTTATCCGTTAACATATTCCTTGGGTGATATCCACTTGCCGCTTTGCTTTACGGCAAAATGCAGATGCGGTGCAAGCTTTGACTCACAGTCGATAGTTCCGGTAACGCCTATCTTCTGTCCCGACTCCACATCGCCGCCCTCTTTAACATCAAGTGCTTTGTCAAGTCCGTAGTAATGCGTTTCATATCCGTCGCCGTGATCTATCACAACGCATATGCCCCACAGCGGATCGTCCTTTATCTCCTTGACCTTACCCGCACAGGCGGCCTTTACATCCGTTCCCTCAGATGCGGCAATATCCATTCCGTCATGGGTCTTCCATACGCCGAGAGTTTCGCTCTTTACAAGCTCGCCGTTGCTGTACTCCCATATTACCTCACCCTCGATCGGCATCACACGCTTTGCCGTGCTCCTGACAAAGTTATTTGCCTGCGCCGCCGAGTTGTCGTCGCTCTTTGAGGTTTCGTCCTTTGGGATTCCGCTCTGCGTGTTGTCCACCTGTTCTGCCGATACGGATGAATCGGGTTTTTCGGGCTCTTCATCGGATATAGTCTTTAGTGTGCTGTCATAAGCGAGATATGTTGAAATTCCTATTGCTACTACGCTAAGGCACAGCGCACCTGCGAAACCTTTGCCCTTGAAGAACTTTTTTATCTTTCCGGTAGTTATCTTATCCATAGATTTTTCCTTTCAGGTTTAAGCTTTACTGCATTTGTAGTTTTAACGTTATTTTCCGTTTTATACGCATTTTTCAGAAAAATCTTCCGCTTTAACGCTTTTCCACTTTAAATTGAGTAAAAATCTATTGACAAATACCGAGTGACATGGTATACTTAAATTGTGCCCGAAAAAACGGGCATTAAACCGAATATACACCACAAATCGCAGATGGAAAAAAGTAAGGCGGCAGATTTCTCACAGAGAGTCGGATAAGGTGCGAGCCGACAGAATATAAAGCCTGAATTCATTCCGGAGAGATGAGCCGAAAGCACAGAAGCCTGTAAGCCATCCGGGTAAGCCCGTTACAGCTTTAAAGACCGTATACCAGTGCTTGCACCTGTACGGTGAATTGAGGTGGTACCGTGGATATATATCCGCCCTCAGATTAGGAATGATCTGAGGGCGGTTTTTGATTATACGGAACTCATAAAATTCCGGGTGTGATGTATAAAGCGTCAGAAACGAAAGGAAAGAAAAACCATGAGCATGAACATGATAAGAAAGCTCCCAACTCCCAAGGAGATAAAGGAGATGTATCCTCTGCCGGAAAAGGTCATAAAGACAAAGGAGCAGCGTGACAAGGAAATAGCAGACGTATTCACAGGCAAGAGCAACAAGTTCTTACTTATAATAGGACCTTGTTCTGCCGATAAGGAAGAGCCTGTCCTCGACTACATTTCAAGACTTGTTCCCATTCAGGAGCAGGTAAAGGACAAGATCCTTATCATACCGAGAATTTATACGAACAAGCCCCGTACAACAGGAGAAGGCTACAAGGGTATGATACATCAGCCCGACCCCACAAAGAAAGAGGATATGCTTGAGGGACTTATCAAGGTAAGAAGTCTTCACACTAAGGCTATCGAGCAGACGGGCTTTACCTGTGCGGACGAAATGCTGTATCCCGAAAACTACCGTTATCTGTCAGATCTTTTGTCTTATGTTGCTATCGGCGCACGCTCTGTTGAAGATCAGCAGCACAGACTTACATCAAGCGGAATGGATATTCCTGTTGGTATGAAGAACCCCACGGCAGGCGATATGTCGGTTATGCTGAACTCTATCCGTGCGGCACAGGCAAGCCACACATTCATCTACAGAGGCTGGGAAACAGTCACAAGCGGCAACCCCCTTGCACACGCAATTCTGAGAGGTGCGGTAAACAAGCACGGTCAGACTATCCCGAACTATCACTATGAGGATCTTTCATTGCTCTACGAGCTGTACTGCAAGCAGAATCTTCAGAACATGGCAGTTATCGTTGACACCAACCACTCGAATTCGGGCAAGAAGTATTTAGAGCAGGTAAGAATTGCAAACGAGATTCTCCACAGCCGCCGCCACAGCAAGGATCTTGAGGGCTTTGTAAAGGGTCTTATGATAGAGAGCTACATTGAGGACGGAAACCAGAGTACAGACGATGCGGTTTACGGCAAGTCGATAACCGACCCGTGTCTTGGCTGGGAAAAGACAGAAAAGCTCATCTACAGCTTAGCCGACCAGCTCTAAGCGCCCGTGGGGCGCGGCAAATTCGCCTTTTAAAAAGATGGATATAGGCGTAAGTTGCGTTGACGGCGGGCGGCGGCGAGTCGCCGCTGACTGTTCCGACCTATAATAACGTTTCTGATTTTTGTAGGATAGTGGGACGGTCGGAAATGGACGTTAGTGCAGGCTTGATTTGAGATTTGATGAAAATTCAGGCAAAGCACTATCACATTTAGCTCCCTTGTGTAAAGGTGAGCTTCTGTTGCAGTGCGAAGCACTGCCAACTATAGAGGGATTGTCAGCGGAGGTTATAGCACAAGCGGAAAGGTTTGGTGCAAACGATCCCTCAATAGTTCGCTGAGCTTGACTCAGCAACAGAAGCTCACCTTTGACAAGGGGCTAAGAATTAGTGCAAATGGATAGGAAATACGCCGCATATCAAAAGGCAAGAATGATGATGCCGCCGAAAATATCTGTAAATAGATTATAATGTAGCTAAAGTGAAAAATAATACAACATAATAAAATTCACCGCCGTGATGATTTACATCACGGCGGCATTTTATTCTCACATTTCTTCCCACAAGACTATTTCAGTCGCATCGGGCGGAGTAACATTCAGTTCTTTTTCAAATTCTGTTTTAAAGCAATCGTTTATAAACCTGAATGTTTCGTTTTTGCTGTCCTTGTTCTCGGTCGCCATATCGCCGTACCGGGTGAAGCTCAGCCCGTCCGGTCTTACGCTGTCCTTGCAGGTCAACTGTATTATCGAATATTCATCGTAAACAAGATAGGCAAAATCGCTTATACTTATACCTTTTTCCGACAGCTTTGCGGTGACCGCATTCAGCATTATTTCGTAACTTAAATCAAGGTCTTTCGGCTCTTTATATGTAGAGGTTATATAATAACGACAGTCATCGCAATCATCAGTGTTATTCCCGTCTTTCTTAAGACCCGCATAACTGAAAGAATTTATTTCAGCCTGCTCCTCTTCGCTCAGCGGCAATTTTGCATTTTTATTATCATCCATAAAGTTCATGACAACGGCGCAGAACATGTAGTGACAAGCCTGTGCGGTGTTTATGAATATCCTCCTGTCATACGATTTGCCGCGTTCGTAATAATAGTACATCCAAAAAAACAGTATACGCCTCATCACCATCATATCGTTTGATTTGCACTTTCCGAAACAATATCTGTTACGCGGTATATCAAGTTCATCAAATCGCTTTTTAAGCGCTTTTCTATCTCTTTCCGGAAGCTTGGTTTTATAGTAAAGAAAGCGCGGGAAGCGGGCTTTGAAATAGAATTTTATATTGTAAAAAGACATTATATTTATACAATCTCCCCTAAATAGCCATTATTTAAGTAGTGATTAATATTATATTCTAACAAATACTGCGTCCCACCACCTTTCCAGCTACCCCAAGCAACCACTTTTCCTGATTGAACATTTGGTATAGGTTTTATAACTTTATATTTATGATATGGACTTATTGATGTATAAAGGTCCAATGAGCAATGTACCGGCTACGACCTGTAAATTACCATTTCATTATTAATGGCGTATTTCAAATTATCTATAAAATCACTGAGCTGTTTTTCATCGAATAGAAAATCGGGTAGCTTCGCATCAGACTGTAACATTCGTCCGATTCCGATATAATAACCGTCAACATAAATATTGACATCCGTTGTTACCCTTTCCGAATTATCAAACCCATAAGTCACTGTACACCCGTTCACTATATTTCCGATTTCGCTATAACCGAACTGATCCGTCACGCTTTCGGTAAGATTTTCAGGTATTACAAACTTATCTTTATAAATCGGTGAAGCATCGTCTTTGGAAAATCCGCAGTTTTTCTCTTTTGCAAAATCAATAAACGCGCCTTTTCCATCAACACTGTAATAATAAGAAGTCCTCAATGCACATATATAGGCATATTCTATTTTCAGTTGCTTTTTTACATCAGATTTTTCTATTACGCTGACTATAGGTGCATATTCATCCGGCACGGGGAGATAATCCTGTCGGTATTCTTCATTACCGTCGGGATTAGTGTAGTACTCATCAAGAAAATCTTTTATTGCCTTGTCATAATCATCACACTGAATTTGCTTGTAGGCATCATCATAGGGCGGTTGCGTATACTTTTCGTCATTATAAAAACACACAGTCCGAACCCTATCATCCACATTTGATTCTTCGCCGATGCTTGCCACACTTTCATTCACTATGCTTTCAAAAGAATTGTTGTTATTACCGTTTTCCGCGTTTGAGCTTGTGTCGGAATTTGCACAAGCAGGGAGTGTCAGACATAATATCATAGAAATAACTGTTGCCGGAAACTTTTTCATAGTTTCATTCTCCTTTTTATCAATAATCAAAGCGCTCACGATTCAATTCTATTATATTTTTGCATTTACTGCAAAAATATAAATAATTTCTAGTTCTTTCTTCACTATAAATACATTTACTTTCGCCTTTGGGAGGAGTACAATTATCATTTGTACGGAACACATGTCCGATTTCGTGAACCGAATCAAAAACTTCTTGAGAAAATGCAAGTGATTTATCGTTATTGTTATTAACAAGTATATCGCCAGAAGCTACTAAAGCTATACTTTCTTTTTCAAACGCCAAGCCATTAAGACCGCCCTTTCTATGGATTACTGAATCTTTTACATTGCATAATTTATGACCTGTAAAAATCAATGTAATAAATTGATTGTTTTCATTATAATCGTCTACAATTTTCTTTATCGTATCTTCGTATTTATTATGTATCATAACTTGGTTAATATTTTTATGGTGATAGATGCCTTTATTATCTGGCGTAGTACACACATTTTCTCCACCACATTTACAATATCCATTATAATTATTTCCGTAATTTGGGCATTTATCAGCGTATGATTCATAGTTACTATAAGTAAATTCAAGCAAAATGCCAAAATCATTTTTATACTTATCAGCAGTACTATTAGTAATTTTTCTGATACGATTGTAAGCTTCTGATGAACCACCAAACCTGTTTACATAGGCATTATCATATAACACTTTAACTTTTGCTCTAGCTTCATATACAAATACCGTGATTGTAGCACTCCTAGAATACCCTTGCGTTGATGTAACGGTTAAAGTGATCATCGTACTTCCGTAATTTTTTCCTGTAATAACTCCGCTCCGTGTAATAGTTGCAACCGATGTATTGCTACTGCTCCACGACTGAGAATATGAAATCGTACTATTAGAAATGGAAACATCTAAATCTTTGGCTGTATCCACTTTAATTTTGTTTGGACTACTGCCATCTGAAGATTTAATTGCTACGGAAAAATCATTTAATTGGTTGTATTCTATATAAAAATATGGTCGATATTTTGAATCAGCCTGAACTGAACCGAACGTCTTCATATATGACGCATATACAGAAGATCTCTCAAGCATCGGCAAAGCGTAAAATTCTATACCTTTTTCTATATCTGAAGTATTCCCAACCCAATTCTTGACAATATTAGAAACGTTCCATTTAAACCAATGTGACATTGTATCCGTTGAAGGATTGGTATCTCAATTATTTGGTATTTTCCCATTGTGTTGTTCTTATTATCAGCAGAAAACACAACAATTTCACCGATAACAGCCTGTACATTTCCGCTATTGTCTTTGAGCAATAGCGCCCCTTTGTCTTCACATAGTTCTAATCCGTTAGTTAAAAGCTCGAAATCGAATTTATTAATTCCATTATATTTTTCTAAAACAATATCTTCTTTTACTCCGTCGTAAGTATATGTATATTCAACATCAGTATATTCATCAAATACATCTTCATACTTTACACTTTCTGCGCCGGATTTTTTACCCACTGACAAAAGTCTTGCTAAATTGTTATTCCTGATAGGTCGCATTGACAAATTTAGTTCTTCGTCATCGACTGTTATTCCTGACGAAAGCGATAACGGAAGTGTAACTTCTATATCATTGCTCTCACTTTTGAACGCATTGCCGCTTTTTATAACCTTGTTTGATTTATCAATGATAGTCCCGTCATCTGACATGTACTTAACAGGAGAATCGAAAATATAGAGCGCTCTTGTTCCATCATTTTTTTCAAGAACTATATCACTTAAATTGGTTTCTTCACTTTTAACTCTTGCGGAAAAGCCTTGCGCTTTAAGCTTCTCAACATCAAGTTGTTCAGGAATGCTTGCATATTCAATAGAAATCTTTTCTTCCCGCGACGGTTTAACCGTTTATAGCTGATTTTGTTCTTCATTCAGTGTAATGCTATTATCTGTTTGTGCAAATGCCGTTGTAACAATTGTAACGGACATTGAGAAAGCAATTAAAGCAGAAATTATACGTTTAGATAGTGTCATAAATATTACCTCGCATTCGTATTTTAATCAGTTATTTCGTTGACAAAATTTCCTTAATCTGATAATAACATACCTAAGCTCATATTTTCAACACTAAAAATACAAATTTGTATACTTTGTACACAAATACTTTGAGCCTTTGTGCATTGTACCGAATATACAAAAATCCCCCGGTCATAAAAACCGGGGGATTTTTGAAAATTATAATCCGATATTACTTCATCTTCTCGATAGAAAGCATTATCTTTTCCATCTTTTCCTGTGCCTTAGCAAGCTTTACACGCTCGTTTTCGATCTGCTGTGCGGGTGCTTTTGACAGGAAGCCCTGATTGCTGAGCTTGCCGGAAAGGAAGTCGATGTCCTTCTGAGCCGCCTTGCGCTCCTTTTCAAGTCTTGCAAGCTCCTTTTCCTTGTCAACAAGCTCGCCCATAGGCATAAATATTCTTGCGTTTGCGGTAACGATAGTTACCATATCATCGCTTGTTTCTGCCTTTTCTGATACTGTCAGCTCGCCTGCGCCTGAAAGACGCTCGAAGAATGCCTTTGCGCCCTCGAACAGTGCTGTTTCGGCTGTTTCGATGTGCATTGTTACCTTCTTTGACGGCGGTACGTTAAGTTCGTTACGCTGTACACGGATAGCACGGATAGCGTCAACAACCTTTGTGAAGTCTGTCTGTTCAGCCGCAAAGTGGAGCTTTTCGTCATATACCGGCCAAGCCGAGATCATTATGCTTTCGGGGTTGTTGTCCTTGTCGGCAACTATGGGCATTGACTGCCATATTTCTTCTGTTATGAACGGCATAAAGGGGTGTAACAGCTTTAAGATGCCCTGCATAACGTAAACGAGTACGTTCTGAGCGGCACGGGCTGTTTCTCCGCCCTCTGCGATACGGGGCTTTGTAAGCTCGATGTACCAGTCGCAGTAAACGTCCCAGATAAAGTCGAACAGGTTCTGTACCGCAACGCCAAGCTCATAGCTGTCAAGATTTGCGGTAACATTCTTTATAAGGTCGTTGTACAGCGATAATATCCACTTATCCTCGATGGGAAGATTTTCGGGAAGAACTGCGCCCTGCATATCCTCGGGAAGATTCATCAGGATATATCTTGAAGCATTCCACAGCTTGTTTGCAAAGTTACGGGAATTTGTGACCTTTGTTTCTGTCCAGCGCATATCGTTACCGGGAGCGTTACCTGTAACAAGAGTAAGACGCAGTGCATCTGCACCGTACTTGTCGATAACCTCAAGCGGATCTACGCCGTTGCCGAGCGACTTACTCATCTTTCTGCCCAGCTCATCACGGACAAGACCGTGTATAAGTACATCCTTGAACGGCTTCTGACCTGTATGCTCAAGTCCGCTGAATATCATTCTTGCAACCCAGAACGGAATTATATCATAGCCTGTAACAAGCGTATTTGTAGGATAGAAATACTCAAGATCTGCTGTCTTTTCAGGCCAGCCGAGCGTCGAGAACGGCCATAATGCAGATGAGAACCAGGTGTCAAGAGTGTCCTCGTCCTGCTTCATAGGTGCGCCGCACTTCGGGCAGGTGTCTATGCCGTCAAGAGTGATCTCTGTATGTCCGCATTCTTTATTCTGGCAGTAGTAAGCAGGGATTCTGTGACCCCACCAAAGCTGACGTGAAATGCACCAGTCACGGATATTCTCCATCCAGTAAAGATAGCCGTTTTCAAATCTCTGAGGGATATATCTAAGCTCGCCGCTCTTTACTACGTCTATAGCGGGCTGTGCAAGCTGTTTCATAGATACGAACCACTGATAGCTTGCTCTCGGTTCAACGGTAGTGCCGCAACGCTGACAGCAGCCTACATTGTGCTTATGAGGCTCAACTTTTACAAGTAAGCCCTGTGCCTCAAGGTCGGCTACCATAGCCTTTCTTGCTTCGTATCTGTCCATACCTGCGTACTTGCCGCCGATGCCGTCCATAATAGTAGCGTCATCGTTCATCATGTGAATAATCGGTAAGTTGTGACGCTTGCCTACCTCAAAGTCGTTGGGGTCGTGTGCGGGTGTGATCTTAACTACGCCTGTACCGAATTCCTTATCAACATACTCATCGGCAATAACCGGTATCTCTCTGTCGGTAAGAGGGAGCTTTACTGTCTTGCCAACTATGCTCTTGTATCTTTCATCATCGGGGTGAACTGCTATAGCGCTGTCGCCGAGCAGTGTTTCGGGACGTGTTGTAGCTATCTCGACACTGCCGCTTCCGTCTGAAAGGGGATAATTGATATGCCAGAAGAAGCCGTCCTGCTCTTCGTATTCGCATTCGATATCGGAAATTGATGTCTTACAGTTCGGGCACCAGTTGATGATTCTTTCGCCGTGATAGATAAGACCCTTGTTGTAAAGGTCGATGAATACCTTCTGTACAGCCTTTGAACAGCCCTCGTCAAGAGTGAAGCGTTCTCTGTCCCAGTCGCACGATGAGCCGAGCTTCTTTAACTGCTGAACGATACGTCCGCCGTAAACCTTTTTCCATTCCCACGCACGCTCAAGGAAGCCATCTCTGCCTACATCGTCCTTGGTAAGACCCTCTTCCTTCATAGCGTTTACTATCTTTGCCTCTGTAGCGATAGAGGCGTGGTCTGTGCCGGGCAGCCACAGTGCGCTGTAGCCCTGCATTCTCTTATAGCGGATAAGAATATCCTGCAATGTGTTGTCAAGAGCGTGTCCCATATGAAGCTGTCCGGTTATGTTCGGAGGGGGGATAACTATCGTATAGGGCTTCTTCTTGGGGTCTATTTCTGCGTGGAAGTACTTCTTTTCCTCCCATTCGTGATAAAGCCTGTCCTCAAAATCCTTAGGAGAATAGGTCTTTGCGAGTTCTTTCTTCATTTTATTTATATCCTTTCTTTGATTACCAGATCGTTTTTACGCCTCAACCCTTGCGAAAAGCTGTTCATCAGGGTCTACAAGCACCGTGTAATTGTTTGTGAATATGACCATACCGGGCTTTGCGCCGTTGGGCTTCTTCACAAATCTTATCCGTGTGTAGTCAACAGGCACTTTTGTGCTGTTCTGTGCCTTTGAGCAGTATGCCGCAAGGCTTGCCGCCTGCAGAATGGCATTGTCCGATATTTCGCCGTTCTTCGCCTTTATTATGACGTGCGAGCCTGCTATATTCTTCGTATGAAGCCACATATCGTCCGGCTCGGCGGTTTTTACGGTCAGCTTGTCATTCTGTATGTTGTTCCTGCCTATATACACATCGTAACCGTCATCTGTCACAAAGTGCATAGGAGGTTTCGGTTTAACCTGTGTTTTTTTGTTGACGGTATTCGTGTGGATATAGCCGTTTGCCGCTAATTCCTGCTTTATCTCGCTTATCTCCGCATTGGAGGTGGCACGGGATGCGGCATCAAATACGCTGTCGATATATATAAGTTCGTTTTCGCCGTCTGCTATCAGCTTTGTAAGCATTCTTTCGGCTTTTTCGAGCTTCTTGTATTCCGCATAGTATTTCTGGGCATTCTGTGAGGGGGTGAGCCTTACGTCAAGCGGAACGGTCACGGTTTCGCCCGTGCTGTAATCCTCGGCGGTAAGTTCGGTCATGCCTTTTTCCATACGGTATATGTTTGCACTTACAACATCGCCACGGACTCGGAATACCTCTCTTTCTCCGCACTGTGCAAGCTCGCCCTTCTGAAGCTCCAGCTTTCTTGCTATTCGCTCATAGGTATTCATCAGCATTTTCAGCAAATCCCTTGAACGCTGTTTCATACGTTCGTTTTCCGCTTTACTGCCGTAGAATATATCAAGCAGTGCGTTTGCGCCGTCTGCATGGGATACAAGCATCTGCGTGCCGTATTGCTCTATCGGCATAAAGCAGAAATCCTTGTATGCGCCGTTCAGGTCACGCAGAATCGTAAACCCGTTTTTATCTGTCACATATTCTCTTGCACGTTTTATGAAAAACAGCAGGCGGTCATAGTTATCATCCGTCATATCGTCAACCGCAAAATCGGTATCCCTGCACGAATAATAAGCGCACTCCCTCGCAAATACGGGGGATACGCCCTCAAGACAGGCGGTCAGGTGCTTTGATAGCCGTTTCCCCTCGCCCTGTTTTACAGCGTTTATAAACTTGCTGTCCGAACAGGTAATGAAGTTTACACGGGTCAGATCTCTCGGCGGCGTTTCGTATACAATATTCGGAAGTATGCGTCTTACCGAGGAAACATCGTCCGTGATACGCTTTATGCTGTCGGTAACACGGTACACGCCGTCCTTTTTTGCCATAAGTATTATATTGCTGTGCCTGCCCATTATTTCGGCGGTAAGGCGGTTTACTACCATATCGCCTATTTCGTTCATGCACTCAAAATCGAAGTTTATTATACGCTCAAGTCCGTCCTGCGTTATATCGAGCAGCTTTCCTCCGCTGAGGTGCTTTCTGAGAAGCATACAGAACATAGGAGGGGCAGACGGATTTTCCGCGGCACGCTCTGTCATACACACCCGTGCCGACATTGAATTTGAGCTTATCAGTATCTTATTGTGCTTTCCTGCACTGCGTATCGAAATAATTATCTCCTCACGGGAGGGCTGATAAATCTTGTCTATTCTTCCGCCGACAAGTCCTGCCGACAGCATTTCGGATACCACGCAGTGAAGAAAAGTGCCGTCAAGTGACATCGGCAGTCCTTTCCGTCACACGTCAAATTATATATGAGCAAGGGTCTTTACTGCTCTGTGCGACAAATATCTGTGTATTGTGGAATTTGCGGCTAAGAACACCGCAAAGATAATTGCAAAGTATATTTTCCGTGTGGAAATGACCTGCGTCAATAAGGCAGAAATCCCTGTTGACAGCGTCTATCCACACATCGTGCTTTATATCGCCCGTTATAAGAGCGTCACAGCCTGCTAAAACGGCAAGCGGCAAGGTGCTTCCGCCTGCACCGGAACAGACGGCTACACGCTTTATCGGTCTGTCAGTTTCGGTATAGCGTACCACCGTGCAGTCAAACGCTTTCTTGCAACACTCGGCAAGAGCCTTGGCGTGAGTGGCTATAGGCAGTTCGCATATTTTACCGTAGCCTGTTCCGTCGGGCATAACGGGTTCTAATATCTTGTCGGAACGCTCAAATTCGAGCAGATCGAGCATAATATCGGTAACGCCGTTTTGGGTCATATCCGCATTGGTATGAACGCATACAGCGTTCAGCTTATTCTTTATAAGCTCGTAAACCGGCATACCCTCCGTCACGCTTTTCAGCGGATCGAAAATAACAGGGTGATGCGATATTATAAGATTGGCTTTGTTCGCCACAGCCTCTTTTATCACATCGTTGGTTATGTCAAGGCAAAGGCATATACCCTTAACCGGAGCATTCATATCACCGACAAGAAATCCGCTGTTGTCAAACTTGTCCTGCACCGCAAACGGTGCGTATTCATTCAGAAACTCGTAGATAGTGCTTACTTTCATAACCTTCACCCCAAAAAATCATAATGTTGTTATTATATTTTCTATTTCCTGTGCGGTCTTGCACAGCTTCTCGCTTTTTGCCGTGTCGGACGATGAGCAGCATTCTCCTGCTCGTCTGAGTTTACGGCACACCAAGCTCAGATACTCCTTGTCCGTTACCTTTCCGGAATATGCAAAAGCGTCGGTTATCTCACGGCTCTCGCCGTCATAGTACACTGACATAATAACGTAATTTCTGTCGTTTTCCCTTGCGGTAAGCTCTTTTTCTATATAAAAGCCGTTTTTGTACAGCTCTTTTCTTAATATCTCCGCCTTTGTCATAGGCTGGAGGATAAAATGTGTATCACGGCTTAAGAAACGGCAACCGAGAACTATTCTTGCTATAAGTTCGCCGCCCATACCTGCGATTATCACATCGTCGGCATGATCTATTTTTTCAAGTCCGTCCGACAGCACAAGACGCACAGCATCTTCTTTTCCTATGTAGTGCATTACCGTCTGTTTTGCCGAAAGCAATGGACCTTCGTTTATATCCGCCGCCGTGAGCTTTCTTTCACCGTCAAGATAGAGCCTGCAGGGGAGCAGGGCGTGATCCGTACCGACATCGCAAATCTCTCCGCCTTTACGCACCATTCCTGCCGCCGCCGCAAGTCTTGGCGAGAGTATCGGCTCGTGCATCAGTTGCCGACAGCCTCGTTCAGCTTCTTAACCAGCTCGTCCGCATCAACGCCGTGAACGTCGCACGCCTGTGCAACAGTTTCACCTCTTGACGCAGGGCAGCCTAAGCAGTGCATACCCATTTCAAGAAAGAAGGGGGCTGTTACCTCTCCGTATGCGTCTAAAATATCGCCGATTATTGAATCCTTTGTGATAGTCATGTTTTTACATTCCTTCCGATAGAAATTTCAGTATATAAATATACATTATTTATTATACACCAATCCGAATGAAATTACAATAGCAGAAATGAGAATTTGCGATAAGCAAAACGGCAGATACGCTTTCGCATATCTGCCGTAATTAGTTTATAAAATTTACGATACCGTTTATTCCCGCCGTTTAGCCACGTTAAGCATAACAATATCGTTGCAAAAGGCGGAATTTGAAGTGCCACTTTGGCACCCGCCGTTTCGCTATCCTGCGGATAGCTCTGACAATTCAAAAGGCGGAATTTGGTGCGGCGCATCGCCGCTCGCCGCCTTAGACGGTGGGTTTCTGGCGGACCTTTATGTGTACTTCACGAAGCTGCTGTTCGGTTACCTCTGTGGGTGCGCCGAGCAGGAGATCCTGTGCGTTAGAGTTCATCGGGAATGCGATAACCTCTCTTATGCTCTCGTCGCCTGTGAGGAGCATTATCATACGGTCAACACCGGGCGCCATACCTGCGTGGGGCGGAGCGCCGTACTGGAACGCATTGTAGAGAGCGCCGAACTTCTCGGCAACGTCCTGTTCTGTGTAGCCTGCAATCTCGAAAGCCTTTATCATTATCTCAAGGTCGTGGTTTCTTACAGCGCCGCTTGAAAGTTCAACACCGTTGCAGACAATATCATACTGATATGCAAGTATGTCAAGCGGATTCTTTGTCTTAAGCGCTTCAAGACCGCCCTGCGGCATTGAGAAGGGGTTGTGAGTGAATATAGTCTTGCCTGTTTCCTCGTCCTCCTCGTACATCGGGAAGTCAACGATAAAGCACATTTCGTATCTGTCATAGTCGATCATATCCATACGCTTTGCGACTTCTGTACGGATCTGACCTGCAAACTTGGGCGCCATCTTCTTGTTGTCGGCTATGAAGTAAAGAACATCGCCCACTTCAAGAGCGCATCTGTTCTTAAGTTCTTCTCTCTGCTCGTCATTCAGGAACTTGTCGATAGGACCGAGATACTTGAAGCTCTCGTCTACCTTGACATATCCAAGACCCTTCATGCCGATTTCCTTAGCGAATGCTTCCATCTTCTCAAAGAAGCCCTTTGACTGACTTGCCATACCGGGAACTCTGATACCTCTTACGCACTTGTTTGCGAAAGGCTTGAAGTCGCTGTCAACGAATAAGTCGGACAGCTCTGTTATAATAAGAGGGTTACGCAGGTCGGGCTTGTCTGTGCCGTACTTCAGCATCGACTCGGCGTAGGGGATACGCTTGAAGGGTGCGGGAGATACGGGCTTACCGCCGAACTTTTCAAATACAGCGGATAAAACCTCTTCTGCGTTTGCAAAAACGTCTTCCTGTGTTGCAAATGCCATTTCAAAGTCAAGCTGATAGAATTCGCCGGGTGAACGATCCGCTCTTGCGTCTTCGTCACGGAAGCAGGGTGCTATCTGGAAATACTTATCAAAGCCGGATACCATAAGCAACTGCTTGAATATCTGCGGTGCCTGCGGCAGTGCGTAGAACTTTCCGTGGTGCTTACGGCTGGGGATAAGGTAATCTCTTGCTCCCTCGGGTGAGCTTGTTGAAAGGATGGGGGTCTGTATTTCAAGGAATCCCATCTCGGTCATCTTACTGCGTAAGAATGAGATGACCTGTGAACGCAGTACGATGTTGTTGTGCATTCTCTTGTTACGCAGATCGAGATAACGGTACTTTAAACGTATATCTTCCTTTGTTTCTGTCGAGGTGGGAACTTCAAACGGGAGCTGTTCAACAGTTACCTTGCCCAGTACCTCAAGACTTTCGGCTACTATCTCTATAGTACCTGTGGAAATCTTATCGTTGTAAGTACCCTCTGCTCTCTTTATTACTGTACCGCCTATTGTAACGGCACACTCCTTGTTTACGCCCTCAAGAAGACCCTCGTTCTTCTGGAATGTGATCTGCACATAGCCATAATGGTCACGCAGATCTATAAACTTGATTCCTCCGTGGTCACGGATGTTCTCTACCCAGCCTGCAACACGGACGGTCTTGCCGATGTCGTTTTCGCTCAGCATTTCACAGGTGTGAGTGCGGTACTTGTTCTCTAAAAACATTTCTTTCTTGCCTTTCTTTCTTTATAATCAGCCCTTGAGCTTTTCTTCAAGCATAGCCTTTATACTTGCGGGTGAAGCCGCTCCCTTGAGTGCCTTGTTGCACTGTCCCATAAGGAAGCCGAACACCTTTGTTTCACCGCTTCTGTACTGCTCGACAGCCTTAGGATTAGCCTCCATTATGCCGTTTATCGTCTTTTCAAGCAGTGCGTTGTCTTCCTTTATCCACAGCTGCTGTTCTTCGGCGATGATTTCGGGCTTCTTGCCTGTTTCAAGCATTTCACGAAGGATAATCTTACGGTTATCCTTTGATATTTTGCCGTTTTCGGCAAGCTCTATCAGCTTTGCTAAATCCTCTGCGGTAAATTTCATATTATCAAGATCAAGCTCGCCGAGATTTATTCTTCTCATAAGCTCAACCACTATGAACGTGCCTATAGGCTTGGGGTTATTATATGCCTTCAGCGCATTTTCAAACAGGTCGCTGACACGCTTTGAATCTGTCAGCACCTTTGCGTCAGCCGCAGAAATGCCGTATTCGCCTGTGTAACGTGCCACTCTCTGCTCGGGCATTTCGGGAATGTCAGCCTTGATAGCCGCAAGCTCTTCTTCCGTGAAGATTATCGGCGGTATATCGGGGTCGGGGAAATAACGGTAATCGTGAGCGTCCTCTTTTGAACGAAGCGAGCTTGTTTCGCCCGTAGCGTCATTGAAGTGAAGCGTTTCCTGTACTACTCTTTCACCGTTCTCGATAAGCTCTGTCTGACGGTATATCTCATATTCGATGGCTCTTTGTATAGCCTTTGTGGAGTTAAGGTTCTTTACCTCTGTTCTTGTTCCGAGCTTGTCTGAATCCTTTTCGGCAAGCGAAATATTAACGTCGCATCTCATCGAACCCTGTTCAAGCTTACCGTCGCATACGCCTGCGTACTGGAGCATAAGTCTTATCTTTTCAAAGAATGCTATGACCTCGGCGGCTGAATGGAAATCAGGCTCGGTAACTATCTCGATAAGCGGAATTCCGCAACGGTTATAGTCTGCAAGGCTGACACGCTCGATGTCATCGTGAACCAGCTTTCCTGCATCCTCTTCAAGATGTATACGGTTTATTCTCATCGTCTTCTGCTCGCCGTCAACCGTTACGTCAACGTGACCGCCCAGACACACGGGGCGGGGCATCTGCGAAATCTGATATGCTTTGGGCAGGTCGGGGTAGAAATAATTCTTTCTGTCCCACTTTGTAAAGCGTGATATTTCGCAGTTCATGATGTAGCCTGCTTTTATAATGTACTCAACAGCCTTTGAGTTAAGCACGGGGAGCGTTCCGGGAAGTCCGGAGCAGACAGGACAGCATCTTGAGTTAGGCTCGCCGCCGAACTCAGCCGAGCAGGTGCAGAACACCTTTGAGTTTGTCAGAAGCTCTGCGTGTATTTCAAGTCCTATGGTAGGATATAATTTCATATTGTTACCGTCCCTTCTTAAACCTCGCTGTAACGTCTTTCAAACGTCTTTTCAAAAGCGTCTGCCGTCTGTATCAGCGTAGCCTCGTCCCACTTTCTGCCGACAAGCGACATTCCTATGGGCATACCGTCTGCGTTATATCCGCAGGGTACGGAGATTGCCGGGAGCGATGCGATGTTTACCGTTACGGTGCATATATCTGCGAGATACATCTTTACAGGGTCGGTTTCCTGCTCGCCTATCTTATATGCTACAGTAGGAGCGGTAGGTGTCAGAATAACGTCCGCATTCTCGAATATCTCGTTATATTCCTTTATAATCTGCTGTTTTAATGCCAGTGCCTTTAAATAGTATGCATCATAGTAACCGCTTGAAAGTGCGTAGTTACCGAGAAGTATACGGCGCTTTACCTCATCGCCGAAGCCTCTTGTACGGCTGTCACGAATCATTTCGTCAAAGGTTCTGCCCTCGCCCCGAAGTCCATACTTGATGCCGTCAAAGCGTGAAAGGTTGGATGCCGCCTCGGCGCTTGCCACAAGGTAGTAAGCCGATACAGCGTACTTAAGGCTCTTCATCGAGCAGTCAACAAGCGTTGCGCCCATTTCTTCGTATTTCTTAGCCGCCGCAAGAACCGCATTCTTCACGTCATCGTCTGTGCTGTCTGCGAAGAATTCTTCGGGGAGCGCTATCTTCATACCCTTTATATCCTTGCCGACCTTGGCGTTGAAGTCCTCGGCGGGCTTGTTTGCGCTTGTTGCATCACGGCTGTCTTTACCGCAGATAACGTTCAGTATAGTGCCGCAGTCGACCGCACTGTTTGCGATAGGTCCTATCTGGTCAAGCGAACTTGCGAATGCCACCAGACCATAGCGTGATACTCTGCCGTAGGTGGGCTTAAGGCCTGTAACGCCGCAGAATGAGGCAGGCTGTCTTATAGAGCCGCCTGTGTCGCTTCCGAGTGCCGCAGGTGCAAGTCCTGCCGATACTACAGCCGCAGAGCCGCCGCTTGAACCGCCGGGTACACGGGATAAATCAAAAGGGTTTCTTGTCTTTGCAAATGCGCTTGTCTGTGTAGAGCCGCCCATTGCAAATTCGTCCATGCTTGTTTTTCCGAGAAGTACATAATTCTCTGCCTTCAGCTTTTCTATTACGTTTGCGTCATAAGGCGGAACAAAGTTTTCGAGCATCTTTGACGCACAGGTCGTTCTTATTCCGTCCGTGCAGATGTTGTCCTTTATTGCAAGAGGTATACCGGTGAGTGCCTTTGCCTCGCCCTTGTCTATAACCTCCTGCGCCTTTTCCGCATTTTTCAGTGCCTCGTCATCGGTCACTGTGATATATCCGAGTACATCGGAATCTTTAGCCTTTATGCTGTCTGAATATTCCTTGCAAAGCTCTGCGGCGCTTATCTGCTTTGTATCGAGCATTTCACGCAGAGAGCCGAGCGTCTGTTTTTTAAGCTCCATTTATTCTCTTATCCTTTCGGCTCGTTTATCAGTCTACCATCTTCGGAACTACATAGCAGTTTCCGCTGGGCTGTGTGTTGCTGAGCAGCTTCTCTGTGGGGAATGAGGGCTTTGCAACGTCTTTTCTTACCTCGTCATAGCTTATGCTGTTATTATCCTTGGTATCATCGTAAACTACGTCAAATTCCTTTACGGTGTCCATAAGCTCGATTATTGCGCTCATTTCGCCCATTACCTTTTCTTTACCCTCATCGGTATAATTGAGCTTACTCAGATTACACAGATGGTCAATGGTCTTTATATCCATTATGCCGTCATTCCTTTCCTGCGGGGCTTTTTCTGCCGTTTGTGGCAGAACCTACTGACCCATTATAGTTATACTTTAACTATTATACAACATTGCGAGTCTATTTGCAAGCGTTAGAGGGCAAAAAACTGTGTTTATGTGAGATTTGAAAGTGTTGAGGCGGAGATTTTGATATACTATTGTAATTATATTACAATAAATGCCGCAGGCAAGCACGGACGCTTGCAACGGTCGCACAAAGTCGCTATGCAAGGACGCATAAAGACAGCCACACAAAGCCGTTGCACGATGCAACGGCACAAATGACTGTCACCGCAGGACGCAGCGACCACAAACGACCGTAGGTGAACCACAATGAAACTTGTCAAGAATTTTGGAGAGATAAAAGAGTGAAAAACTGGTTTTTGATTGGATAATTTATTAACGAATAAAGTTTATCCGAATTGTTTTCCACAGACTATGCAAAGCACCGCTGTACGTTGCTTTTCTCAGACTTTTTTAATCTGCGCCATAGGCGCTCCACAATTATTCATTATTCATTTTTCAATTTTCATTATTCATCAATAAACAGGAACTCCCCCGACTTATCATCGGGGGAGTTCCTGCTTATTGATCGAGGGGATGTATATAAACTTTCGTTGTACTTAGCCGGAGCGGTATCGCTGCTGCGGTAACTGCGCCCCTATAATAGTACCGCCTGAGCGGTTATCAAGGCACTCGCCTTATCGTCTTCGGAAATCCTTTTCCTCTGACTATGGCTAAATTATAACGCCTGTTTATTAATTGAATAATAACTGAGGGTGAAAGATTTATGAAAAAGGGTGAAAAGCAGGAATACCCGTTTACGCAGGACAGTAACCATACTGCGTTTTAAATTGCTTGATACGATTACCGTATGTTTTGAGAAAGGTGTATTATATTTCGGGAGGGGCGAGCACCTCGCCTACAAATATGTCACATTATATAAGCCCTTTTCTTATAATGGTGATAATCAAACGGTTATGCTAAAAACCACAATTAAAACAGATATACTTTTTCCGACTTTTTTCATTTTCCCTATTGACAAATCGCCTTTGCCAGTATATACTGTATATATAACACATAAACAGTTTGACCGCCTGTTATGTGACGTAAGCTTACGAATCTGAAAAGGAGGAACTATGAAAATTCTTCTCAATTCCGATATTCCGATATACAAGCAGATCTCAGCCGATTTCAAGGAACGTATTATGAACGGCACGATTCCTGCCGGGGAATATCTTCCCTCGATAAGAGGACTTGCAAAAGAGCTTAAAATCAGCGTAATAACCACTATGAAAGCCTACGAGGAGCTTTGCTCGGAGGGGCTTGTCAGCGCCGTTCAGGGCAAGGGCTATATAGTCAACGCTCAGGACACGGGTATGATAAAGGAGCAGTATATGCGCCTTCTCGAACAGCATCTGCAGGACGCACTCGACTGTGCAAGGCTTGCGGGGCTATCCGTTGACGAGGTATGCGAGGTGCTGAAAACACTCGGCAGTATTGAATGATTCATTTAAAAGGAGATAATATGGAAGAGGTAATCAAGGTAAGTGATCTTACCAGAAAATATAAAGATTTTTCGCTGGGTCCTGTTGACCTTTCATTCCCGAAAGGCTTCGCAACGGCGCTTATCGGTGCAAACGGTGCAGGAAAAACAACACTTATGGATATAATCTGCGGAATTACCGCAAAGACAGACGGCACGGTGACATATTTCGGAGAAACCAATAACGCCGACAAGGGTGATGTAAAGGAGCGCATCGGCTACTGTGCATCGCAGGCGATGTTCCCGGCTAACTGGAAGGTAAGGGATATTGCACTTTCTATGAGCCTTGCGTTTGATAAATTCAGCAAGGACAGATTTTATTCACTTCTCGGTGAACTTGGCGTTACCGATGAGAAAAACAGTAAAAAGCCTTTATCAAGTATGTCGGACGGTATGAAGATGAGAGTGTTCTTAGCGTCGGCTTTTGCAAGAGAAACCGATCTGCTGGTGCTTGACGAGCCGGGCTCATCGCTCGATCCGCTTATGCGTGACAGGCTGTGCGACCGCTTCCGTGACTATATAGACAGCGGTAGCGGCGAAAGAAGCATAATCTTCTCGACCCACAACATAGCCGATATGGAGAATGCCGCAGACTATGTAATATTTATGGATAACGGCAAGGTAGTCGAGCAGGGCTTCACAGAGGACTTAAAGGACAAGTACGTTGTTGTGAGCGCAGAGCCTGAAAGCTTTGATAAAATATCGCCGCTACTGCTTTGTTCTTCTCATTCATCATCCACAGTGGCAGGTCTTGCTTTAGCCGAAAACAAGCTGAAACTCGAAGCACTGGGTGCTGTTACGGAACGTCCTACATTAAGTCAGCTTAGCATTGACCTTATGAAGATTGCGGAAGAAAAACGCCTTGCTCTTAAAAAGGAGGCATAAGTATGATGAAATCGGTACGCTTATTCAATGCAAATTCGCTGTTCAAGGTTTCCCTCGCTATGATAGTTATGGTTGCGGCGATTTATGTTGTAGGCTTCTTGGTCGGCTCTGCCGCAGGAAAAAGCGACAGAGAAAATGCCGATGACAATACAGCTGTAGCCGAGGAAAATGACGATATTGCATATCCCCCCCTTAACACAGTGTGCTGTGTCATCGGCTTTGCAGGTGCGCTCTTAATAAACGGTAACGCCATAAACCTTTACTACAAGGTTGACGGCAGTAAGTACGCAAGGACGATAAAGCACGGCGGAGAAAAGTTCGGAAAGTCGCTTGCAGGCTCTGTTATAATCTCGTCTGTTACTGCGGTGGCAGTATCGCTCGTACTCGGAATTTTAACGCTTGCAGGCGGTGACCTTGAATTTGCAGATCTGCCGCCTATGGTGCTGTTTTCGCTCGGCGCATCGCTCCTGTCCGGAATTCTGATACGTCCGCTCGTATCTACAAAAACCGCTAACGCAAGAAGCGTTCTTCTTATGATAACGTTGCTTGTCGCTATGTTTATTCTGTCGGCAACAGCAACGGCGGCGAGCCATATAAGCTACATTGCCGCACTTACTATGAGCATTATATTAACAGTGGTCGGGGCGATCGGAACGGCTGTATCAACAGTATCCGCCTGCCGTTACATCAAGAAAAACTGGCAGTTCTGAGGAGGTATATGAAGATATGAAGAATTTTCTTTTATCGCTTAGATTCGTTATAAAGCGTGTTTTCAGGCTTACTGGTGCCAATATAGCATGGCTTATCGCCACCGCTCTGATCGTTGCGATTGGAACAGAAGCAATGGGCGTTGAGCCTGTTGCAAGAGGCGACTATGACTATCAGTTTTATCTGATGATGTTGCCGTACCTGTTGGTCTTTTTGTCTTTCGGATTATCGTCGATGTATTCGGACGTTTATGCAAGTGCATATATTCGCACAAGCAGGCTGTACAAGTGCCTGAGGACGAGGGCGGTACAGGTATTTATGCTGATTTTCGACGTTGTGGCTCTGATACCGGCTGTTATCGTTACCGCCGTTGTAAATCCTGCCGCTCTGCCCGACTTTTTACTTGTATCGGCAATAATAATCGGCATCAGTCTGCCACTTTCATCGGCTTATTTCCTCATGTGGATGGTCTTCTGCGGATACTCGATATTCAACTTATTATCGGGCTTTTTCGGGGACGGATATATGGCGGATGGCTTTGCGTTTATGCCGGCTGAGCTTACCGACAGTCTGCCTGTTGCGGCGTTGCTTGCAGTGGCGATACTGCTTGCAGGGCTTATAGTTTCGTTTGTCGTGTCGGATATTATATTCCGCATAAGAAAGCGCCCTCGTGACAGGCAGATGCTGAAGGGAGCGATGCAGGCGTGAGGGTAACACTTGTACAGATGTCTATGACTGACAGCATGGACGAAAACCTCGCAAAGTCGCTCAGTGCCTGCGATAAGGCAAAGGACAGCGACCTTATATTCTTCCCCGAAATACAGCTTTCGCCGTTCTTTCCGCAGTACGAAAAGAGGGATGCGAGTAAGTATCTTGTTACTATGGATTCGCCGTATGTCAAGGCATTTATAGACAAGGCAAAGGAAATAAATTCCTGCATTGTGCCGAATATGTATGTGAAAATTGACAGCAAATGTTATGATTGTTGCGTTGTGACCACCGGTACAGATGTGGTACAAGAAGCAGCAAAAATGGTACACATCGCACAGGCGGAGAATTTTTACGAGCAGGATTACTACACTCCGTCCGACGACGGCTTCAAGGTATTCGACACGGACTTCGGAAAGGTAGGAATTGTCATTTGCTACGACCGGCATCTGCCCGAAAGTATACGCACCTGCGTACTGATGGGGGCGGAGCTGGTAATCATTCCCACGGCAAACCTTACTTGTGAGCCTATGGAAATGTTCGAGTGGGAAGTAAGAGTTCAGGCGATGCAGAACAGCGTATTCATAGCTATGTGCAACCGTGTCGGTACGGAAGGGAAGCTTACCTTTGCAGGCGAGTCGATAGTCTGCGACCCGAACGGCAATGTCATAGCAAAGGCAGGAGCGGAAGAAACGCTTCTTACCTGTGACATTGACCTTAGTGAAGCGACAAGAACAAGAAATACAAAGCCGTACTTTGCCACACGCAGAAAAGAATTTTATTTGTAATGCTTGACAAATAAAGTAAGCTGTGTTATAATCCGCTTGTATCGGAAGATACCATAACTTTGAAATGAAAGGACCGAATGCAATGCGTACAAATTCCTGATAAGAGCAGAACGAAATACCCTTATAGTCCTTGCCGCTTTATGCTGTGAAATGGGCTTGGTTCTTCGTGTCTGCAATGCAGGAATGTATTGCTGTCGGTCTTGTATTATACCCTTTTTCGCCGTGTGTCATCTGACGGGAATTTGAAATGAACGCTCTTCATGAATATGTGGAAGAAGTACGGCTAAACTATAAAGTTGGAGGAAATGAGTAATGATAACAAAATCTAATTTAAAGGATATGTTAAGCTCAGCTGGTTTTAGCGATACTTCTAATGATAAATATGAAAAGAACTATCCACTTTTTGATTGCTCTATTGTTGTGGATTTTAGAAATGAAAAGATAATTTATCCTGAAGATAAAGGATTCAAAGTTAATATAGCAACTACAACAAATTTTTCTGAACCGGAAAATTTTGTTGTATTAGAATGTATTAACAGGCTTCTTGACAAAGGGTATAGACCTGAGAATATTGAACTTGAACGCGCTTGGACTCTTGGTCATGAGCAAAAAAGTGGACGAGCAGATATATGTGTATCTGATCAAAAAGGGAAAACGCTATTCATAATTGAATGTAAAACATATGGTTATGAATATAACAAAGAAATGAGAAATATTCTTTCTGACGGCGGACAGTTAATTTCTTATTGGCAACAAGAACGTGGCTGTAGATGGCTAGTCTTATATGCATCAAATATTAATGACAATAATGAAATTGAATATACAACTGACAGTATCGACTGCTCAGATGATGAGAATATATTAAACCTTGGCAAGAAGGACACAACTATTCTCCTTTATAAAAATGCTCATACGGTTTCAGAACTTTATGAAGTGTGGAAAGAAACCTATGAACAAAGATTTAGCGGTGACATTATTTTCAGAGATGATTCGGTCGCTTATGATATAGGCGTAAAACCGCTTAGAAAAAAAGATTTAAAAGACTTCTCTGAAAACGATAAGATAGTAAATCGTTTCGAAGAGATTTTGCGTCATAATAATGTTTCAGATAAGGAGAATGCATTCAATCGATTGATAGCATTATTTATCTGTAAGTTAGTAGATGAAATACAAAAAGCAAATAATGATATTGTCGAATTTCAATATAAAGTTGGCACTGATACATACGAATCTCTCCAAGACAGGTTGCAAAGGCTTCATAAGGAAGGCATGGAGAAATTCATGCGTGAAGAGATTTTCTATGTATCTGATGACTATGCAGAAAACCTTGTAAAACAGTACACAAAGCAAAAAAGAGTAAAAATGATTGAAGAATTGAGGAATACACTTCGTATACTCAAATTCTATACAAATAATGACTTTGCTTTTAAAGATGTTCATAATGAAGAGTTATTCTATCAAAATGGTAAAATATTAGTTGAGATGGTACAGCTCTTTCAGGACTATAGAATAATTGGTTCTGCAGATGTGCAGATGCTTGGCGATTTGTTTGAACAATTACTGAATAAAGGGTTTAAGCAGAATGAAGGTCAATTTTTCACACCTACTCCTATTACGCGCTTTATATGGGATAGCCTTCCTTTAAAACAAATAATGACAAAAGCTGATGGTATTGAATATCCCAAGATTATAGATTATGCATGTGGAGCAGGACATTTCTTAACTGAAGGATTTGAGGCGGTAGAAGCTTGCGCTAATACAACAGATAGTAATACAGAACCATCTAACCAATGGGCGGAGAAAAAAATATTCGGCATCGAAAAAGATTATAGATTAGCAAGAGTTTCTAAAATTTCGCTATTCATGCACGGTGCAGGAAATGGAAATATAATTTTTGGCGATGGACTTGAAAATTATCCGGATAAAGGAATAACGCCCAGATCATTTGATATTCTTGTAGCCAATCCACCGTATTCGGTAAAGGCTTTCAAACCTCATTTGAAGTTAACAAACAATCAGTTGGATATTTTAGGCAAAATCTCAAATGACGGTTCAGAAATTGAAACGCTCTTCGTGGAAAGAATATCACAATTGTTAAAACCGAATGGTGTTGCCGCAGTAATTCTACCAAGCAGTATTTTAAACAAAGAAAATGAAAGTTTTGTTACCGCACGAGAATCTCTTCTTAAAAATTTTAATATTATAGCCATTGCAACCTTGGGAAGCAAGACCTTTGGTGCCACTGGGACAAACACAGTTATTCTTTTCTTGCAAAAATTCAATGAACCGCCAAAACGCGCAGATATGGTTATTGATAGCGTTGAAGCTATACTTTCTAAAGCAGATATAGAAGGCTGGGAAGACGAAACCATTTTAAGAGGATATCTAAAGAAAATAGGTGTAAAAAAAGACATTTACAACAAGTTTTTATCCAAAAGCGAAGATTTTGACTTTTGGACAAATGATAATTATTTCAGTCAGCACTATAATGAATTTATAAACTCAATAGAATATGCTAAGAAAAGCAAGCAGAAAACTTTTCAAAAGCTGTCTAGTTTAGATCAGCAAAAATGGTTTAATCAGAAATTTTACGAATATGCTTTTTCTGTTGAGCAAGAAAAATTATTCTATTATTCACTTGTTTACAACCAAGATACATTGATAATTTCTGCTCCGGATGAAAATAAAGAGCAGGAAAAGTTTCTAGGATATAAATGGAGTAATAGAAAAGGGCAAGAAGGAATTCAGATAATAAAGGCTGGTGGATGCTTATATAATGCATCCGACCGCAGAGGCAACAATTCAATTGCAGGACTGATCAGAAATGCTTTTTCTGATGAAGATGAGTTCGATGTTGAAGGATTGAATACCTACTATTATCGTTTGAGATTACAGGATATGCTTGATTTTTCCGGAACTACGTTTAATAAGGCTATCAAAACCACTCCGACAAGAGTGCTAAAAGATATTCCGGGACTTACAAATTACAGATTATCCGATAAAAACATCTTTGAATTAAGTATAGGAAATCGTGTTCTTTCAGATGAAGTAGTTGAGAATGGCAGTATTCCTATATATAGTGCAAATGTATTTGAGGAGTTCGGAAGAATTGATAAGCAGAACATCACTGATTTTTCTGCACCGTCTATTCTGTGGGGAATCGATGGTGATTGGATGGTAAATATTATACCTGCCAACAAACCATTTTATCCGACTGACCATTGTGGCGTTTTACGTATAAAAACAGATGATATTATACCTAAGTATATGGCATTAGCACTTCAGGCAGAGGGTGAATTTGAAAGATTTTCTCGTAGCAACAGAGCATCTACACAGAGAATTTCTAATTTAGTTATTCAAATTCCGTCGTTAGCAGATCAACAGAAGGTGGTAGATGAAATCGAAGCTATTGATAAGAAAATCTCTGATGAACAAGCAGTTATCACTGAGCAATCCGAGAAGGTTAAATCCAAATTTGTCGAAATGTTTGGG